>Ga0209211_10000628_pt1 | contig 71142 bp, 64 predicted proteins | sample RifGroA2_FD_183992 | JGI IMG/M metagenome (GOLD analysis project Ga0209211, IMG submission 183992) | Groundwater microbial communities from Rifle, Colorado, USA - Groundwater A2 (SPAdes) (version 2) | ecosystem: Environmental > Aquatic > Deep subsurface > Groundwater | place: Rifle, Colorado... | reverse complement strand
GAAACAAAAATCAATGGGGGAGTGGGGAGGGATGTTGTTTGTGTTTCCATCAAAAGGAAGCCACGCCGTGGTAATGCGTAACATGGAATTTCCTTTGGATATTATTTGGCTGGATGGCAGGACAATTGTTGATATGGCTCCGAATGTGAAGGCCGAACCCGGAATAAGCGAGCTGGACTTAATTCCTTATCTTTCCCGCCTGCCCTCAACCATGGTCTTGGAGATGCCAGCTGATTTTATAGCTAACTTTGGAATAAAAATAGGGGATGCGGTTGATTGGGAGGATTTTTAATCATCGTGGCGGTTGCAAAGAAACGCGGGGTAGAGTAGAATAGACGGCATTAATAAAAATCCTTAATTCTAATAAATCCTTTATAAATTAAGCGCTATATGAAAAAGAATCTGGAATACATCGTCAAAGGTCTAATCTACCTCACCTTTTTGGCGCCTATCATTGTTATTCCTTCGTCCTATATTTTTCCGTTTATCGTGCCTAAAATTTTATTTTTCCGGTCAATGGTGGAGATAATGGCGGGGGCGTACATTCTTTTGTTAGTTATCAATTGGAATGAGTACCGGCCGCGCTTGACTCCTTTAAATATTCTTCTGTCGCTTTTTTTGTTAAGTTTTGCTATTTCCACGTTCACCGGCGTGGATCCGTACCATAGTTTTTGGGATAATCATGAGCGCATGCTGGGATTGTTTACCATCGCTCACTACGTTGCTTACTATTTTGTCTGTTCTTCGGTATTCAAAAATTGGGCTGATTGGCGGCTGGCGATGAGAATATTTTTGTACGCCGGCTCCATAGCAATGTTTATCGGGTTGTTGCAAGTGTTCAATCCCGGTTTATTGCTTAATCAAAATCCCGAGCGCATAGCCAGCACGCTCGGCAACCCCATTTACGTTGGCGGCTACGGATTATTTTTGGCTTTTGTGGCTTTCTTGTTATTTATCAGGGAGAAGAACGTCTGGTGGCGAGCCTCGGACGGAATTTTGGGCGTTTTGGCCGTACTTGGCATGTTTTTTAGCGGCACGCGCGGATCAATGCTTGGATTCGCGGCCGGTCTGGCAGTGGCTGTGGTTGGATACACAATTGTTTTGCGGCAATATCCTAAAACACGCAAAGTACTGCTTGCCATTATGGGAGTTGGTATTATCACAGTGTCAATAATGTATTACTATCGTAGCGCGGACTTTGTTAAGAAAATACCGGCGCTTGGTCGAACTCTAAACACATCTTTATCCGACGTGAAAGCCAGCCCCCGTTGGATAGCGTGGAGTATCGCCGTGCAGAGCTGGAAAGAGAAGCCCGTGTTCGGCTGGGGGCCAAATAATTATTTTTACGCGTTTAATCAGCATTATAATCCTAAATCACTGGAGTTTGGCTATGGAGAAACTTGGTTTGACAACGCCCATAACATTATCATGAACACGCTGGCGGTTCAGGGAAGTTTTGGTATTCTGGTGTATCTTGGTATTTTCGCGGTTGGCATTGTTGTTCTTTGGAAGAACGGATATCTGCGACAGACCAACCCGCATCTTGTGGCGGTGGGCGGAGCGTTTCTGGTGGCGCACATCGTGCAGAATATTACCGTGTTTGAGAATCCGACTTCGTATCTTTATTTTATGTTTTGGCTGTCAATGGTAAATGTTCTATCAGGCGCGAAAGCGGAACAGCCGGCCTTAGCCGTTAATAAATCCAAAGAGCAAAATCAAAAAACAGCGGCTCAAGGACTTGGCGGGCAATCAAAAAAAATGGAGGTCAAATTCTATCCGGATCGCCCAATCGGAGCCGGATTAATCAGCATCACCGCGATTTTAGTCGTCATCGCATTATTTTTGTTTAATGTTCAGCCTGCCCGAGCCAACAAAATGACTCTGCGGACTCTGCGTCAGTTGTCAACAAATCCGGCGCTCGGCGTGACCACGATGCGCGAAGCTTTAATGTTCAACTCGCCTCACATTGATGATATCAGAAGCGATATCGCGCGTTCGGCCTCGCAAATACTTAATTCCGGCTACCAGCAGATTGGCAAAGAGCGAAGCAAGGAGATTTTAGATTTGGCTTACGATAATCTGATGAAAAACTTAAATCTGCATCCCTTGGATATCAGAACTCATTTGACCATATCACAGCTTGGTCAGTTAGGTTTCATCATAACCAATGATCCGAGCTACCTGTTTAACGCTGAAAAAACCATGGAGGATGCCTTGCGTATTTCGCCCAGACGCCAACAAATTATCTATAATTTGGCGGCCCTAAAGATGCAACTTAACAAAGCGAGCGAGGCCACGACCATGATGGAGCAGACAATAAACGACAACCCAAAAATCAGCGAAAGTTATTGGCGTTTGGCATACATATATAGAAGCACGGGGCAGAACAGCAAGGCCAAAGAAATCTTGGATCGCGCCCAAAGCAACAACATAGTTTTTTACGGCCAGGAAGAAGCGATAGTAAACGATATCAGAAAAGCCATATCATCAACCGGCACAAGCGCGCACGCGCATTGAGACTATTTAGCGAGAGTTTCTATACAGTCTGAAATTAATAAAGGCTATGATAGAACAGTACATCCAAGAGAGGATTGCCGTCAGCCACAAAATCCTTGCCGATAAGGAAACGATTAACGCTCTCAAGGCGGGGGCGGAAATGTTGGTCGGTTGTTTAAAGAAAGGCGGAAAAATTCTCATCGCGGGCAACGGCGGGAGCGCGGCTGACGCTCAACATTTCGCGGCCGAGCTGGTAGGCAGGTACGTAAGAGATAGAAAGGGATTGGCGGCGATAGCTTTGACTGTTGATACGTCCATACTTACCGCTTGGGCGAATGACTATAGTTTTGATACAGTCTTCGCGAGACAGGTGGAGGCGCTTGGAAAGCCGGGCGATGCTTTGGTTGGCATTTCAACTAGTGGTAATTCAAAGAATATTGTGAAAGCGATTGAGGAGGCGCGTGGTAAAGGGATGTCCGCGATCTGTCTTCTTGGCCGCGACGGAGGCGCTATGAAAGGATTAGCCGATTGCGAGATTCTCATTCCCGCGGACGCGACTTCCCATATACAGGAAGCGCATATTATGGTAATCCATATACTATGCGCGGAAATTGAGATGGCCTTGTTTGGATAACTATGAATGAAGCTGAACTCATAAAAATGATAAGGCAATTTGACCGCCAAAAAGTGGCGGTAATTGGCGATTTGATTCTTGATGAGTATATTTGGGGCAAAGTTGAGCGGATTTCTCCGGAAGCCCCTGTGCCGGTGGTGAAAGTGGAAGAAGTAAACTGCCGGCTGGGAGGAGCGGCCAACGTAGCGCATAATATCGCGGCCTTGGGCGGTCAGGCGCGTCTTGTGGGTGTGGTGGGCGACGACAAAAACGCTGAACGTATTCTTGCCGCCTTGGCCCGGAATGGAATAAGCCGTGATTTTTTGGCGGTTGAGAGCGGTAGAACCACGACCATTAAAACCAGAGTGGTGGCGATGAACCACCAAATTGTGCGTTTTGATCAAGAAGATACAAAAGATATAATTAAGGCGACTGAAAATAATCTAAAGAAAATATTGGAGAAAGCGCTGAAAGGAGTCAATGTGGTTGCGATAGCGGATTACGCCAAAGGCTTAATAACAGACAGCTTGGCAAAATGGATTTTGTCCTATTGCGCCAGTCATTCAATTAAAGCAGTGGCAGATCCGACTCCCAGCACTTTTTATAAATATCGTAATTGCTACGCCATTAAGCCTAACAAGAAAGAGGCGGCGGAAATCACCGGCAGAGCGTATGGCGCGGATTATCAGAATCTTAAACTTATCGGCGAGGAGTTAAAAAAGAAATTTAAGTCAAATATTATAGTGACGCTCGGTGAAGACGGTATGGTGGTGTTTGAAGGAGAAAGATACGCCAAGTTGGCCGCTCATCCAAGCGAAGTATTTGATGTATCCGGCGCCGGAGATACGGCCTTGGCAGGCATCGCGCTTTCGCTATCGGCCGGCGCGTCGCTTGTGCGGGCGGCGTCAGTGGGTAATATGGCTTCCAGCGTGGTGGTGGCAAAGCTCGGCACATCAGCCTGCGGTCAGGCGGAGTTGGTCGCCAAAGCAAAAGAATATGAAAAAAGCAGTTTTCTTGGATAGAGATGGGACGCTGAACTTGGATACCGGTTATACTTATAATCATCATGATTATAAGTTGTTGCCGGGGGTAAAAGAAGGTTTGAAAAGATTGGTGGAGGCTGGCTACGAGTTATTTGTTCTAACCAATCAGTCCGGCATCGGCCGAGGCATATATGCCGATAAAGATTGCCGCAAGTTTAACGATTGGCTTAGTAATGATCTTGGCGAGGCGGGAGTAGTTTTTCAAGGTTTTTATTACTGTCCTCACCATCCGACACAGGGTATGGGAAAATTAAAGAAAGACTGCGATTGCCGCAAACCAAAGCCGGGATTAATTTTTCAAGCCGAGAGCGCGCATGGCCCGTTTGATTTTGGAAATTCTTGGGCCATTGGAGACAAACCGCGAGATCTGGAGATGGCCAAAAAAGCCAGCGATAAAATTCGCACCATTCTAGTGCCAAAGAATTTCGGCGTAGCGGCGGAAGAATCCATCGCTCCAGCTGGATTTGCCGATTATCAAGCCAGTGATTTTTTAGAGGCAGTGAATATTATTATGCGCGTATGAGTGGCAGTAAAATAAAATCCCTTGATGAACTAATTGAAATACGCGAGAAATTGCGCGAAGAGAAAAAGACGGTGGTCACGACCAACGGATCATTTGATATTCTGCACGCGGGCCATGTCAGGAGCCTGCGGGAATCAAAATCTCAGGGTGATGTATTGATTGTCGGCATAAACAGCGACAAATCGGTTAAGGTTTACAAATCTCCCGATCGTCCGATTGTGCCGGAGGAGCAAAGAGCTGAAATGGTAGCCGCGTTGCAGTGCGTTGATTACGTGTTTATGTTTAATGAATTAAATCCAATTGCTTTCATTGAAAAGATCAGGCCCGATGTCCATGCCAACGGAGCGGATTATGGCGAGAATTGCGTGGAAAAAGAAGCGGTTTTGAAAAACGGCGGCCGGCTTCACTTGCTGAAAAAATATGATGAAATATCCACTTCCGGCATCATTAAAAAAATATTAACTACATATAAGCAGTAAGAAAAAAATAAATAATTATGCTCCTTTTTTTCGCGAAGAGAATACTGATGGAATTGCTGTATTATTTTCTGGAAATTTTGGTTTTGCTATTCAAAAGAAAAATCCAAGAAATCAAAAGCGTGGGTATTTTGTTTCTTCCCGGGCTGGGGATGGGCGATCTCATAATGCTGTCTCCGGCGATTCAAAAAATCGCCGAAATATTTTCAGGCGCCGAAATCACGCTGATTACATGGATTCCCGACGCGATAGAATTTAAAAATATTAAGACCTTGAATCATAGAAAAGCAAAAGGGCTTCGGTTTGATCTGGTTGTTTCGCCGACTCTTAACATTCATCACATAAAATATATTTTTTCCTCCGAATATTGGGCCGGATATTTTTCAAAAGCGGTCATTCAATCAAATTTCGGAGCGCCCCAGCTCGCTTACCGCCAGCGGGATGAACATTACTTGTGGCGGGGCGTTCAGCTTATCAAGGCTCTTGATCAAAAACGGGGAAGCCGTTTGGAGAGCGAATACATGGAAGGCTCGGTAACTTATCCGCCAATAATATGCCAAGAGCCATCTTTTTTTAAATCCGAATTGTTAGAGAGTAAATACGCGGTGGCGGGAGTTTTTTTAAAACTTGAAGATCGGCAGTGGCCGTTACAGAAATGCGCGGTTGTTATAAAAGAGTGTCTGAAGAGAGGATATATTGAAAAGGTTGTTTTAATCGGAGATTCCAGCGAGCACAATCAAAAAGCAGCGGAAAAAATAAAAAAGTCTCTCAATCTTTCTTCGCAAGAGGTGTTGGACGCGACCGGAAAGATTGGCCTCAAAGAAACAAGTTTTTTAATAAAAAATTCAACCTTTTTTTTCGGCCTAGACTCCGGGCCATCCCACATTGCATACGAGATAGCGCCAAAAGCGGCGGTTGTTTTTGTCACGGTTGAACCGCGATCCAGGGTTCCTTTGCTGGCCGATCTTAATGAGCGCGTAGCGTGCGTTTATCCCGCGGAGGTCCCCCGGGGTTCGCTTTATTCAGGATTGCGTCCGGTGCCGTTAAGAATCGCGCGCGAGTATATGGATTTAATTAGCGTGGAATCGGTTATGTCGGCCATTTCAGATTTAATGAAGAACTGATAGCGCTTTTTCGCGCTTCCACCTTATCTCCGCCTCCATAGCTACTAAATTTCTGACTGTTCAAACTCCCTGCGGTCGCCCCCTCGGGGGTTGTGATTCACAGTCATAAATTTAGTAGCTATTCCGGCTTGACCTTACCACAGCTTAGCCGCAATAAATACTGATTTTATTGCCGACAATCAAAACCCCCGAGGGGGCGACCGCAGGAGTTTTGGCGGCAATAATATCAGTATTTATGGAGGCGGGATAGAAAAAATTTGCTCTGGGTTCAAAATAAAAATTGCGTTATGATCTATTTTGAGAATAAAATTAATATTTTAGAGAATATTTTTGGAGCGCCGGGCCAAATTCGGCTCGGGGAATCGTCGCTTAAGGTGGCTGATAAGATTTATCCGATAATTGACGATGTAATAATTCTCAGTGAGCCGGACAAATACACTGATTATGTGCGTTCCAGATTGCGCGTAGACGAAAAAAAGAACAGCTCATTAGAAAATTTTTCGGAGAGCATCCAACATAGCTTTGGTAGCGAATGGTCAAAATACGATAAAATTTTGCCCGAAGAGCATGAACGCGAATTCAAGGAATATTTTGATCTAGTAAATTTTAAAGGTCTGGAAAACGCGGTTGTTTGCGATCTTGGATGCGGCAACGGCAGATGGAGTTACTTTGCTCGCGATAAGTGCCGGACCCTGGCGCTGGTTGATTTCTCCGATGCCATATTCGTGGCCCGAAAAAATCTTGTTGATGCAGGCAATTGTCTATTTTTTATGTGTGATTTGAAATGCTTACCTTTTAAAACGGACTTTTGTGATTTGTTATTCAGCATCGGCGTCTTGCATCATCTGCCCACGCCCTGTTTAGACGAGGTCAGGAATTTAAAAAAATACTCTCCCAAGTCGTTGATTTACCTTTATTACGCTTTGGACAACCGACCGCGGTATTTTAGAATGATGTTGAAATTAGTTACGGCGATACGTTTGGGGTTGTCAAAAATCAGAAGCGAGGCCGTAAGGTCCATTTTTGTATGGCTTCTGACTTTTATTTTTTATTTGCCGATGATTTTACTTGGTAGATTAATGAACATGGTTTCATTGGGTGGATACGTTCCTCTTTATGAAGCATATCACGACAAAAGCTTGCCAAGAATCAGGCAGGATGTTTATGATCGTTTTTTTACGGGTATAGAACAGCGCGTCAGCCGGCGGCAAATTAGCGAGCTTAAAGACAGCTTTGCGAAAGTCGTTATTTCACCCAATAAGCCATATTGGCATTTTGTATGCGAACGATAATAAAATACACCAAATACCTGATCAATTATTTTGTATCTTTTAGCATTGATATTTCGGATTTCTTTTTTAGAGATGTCAGATCAAGAATCGGAGGGGCAAAATATTATAGGGAAAGCAAACTTTATCCAGGGTATTTAAAACAGGGAAATATGTCAGAGGCGGTTAAATGGCTTGCTCAAATATATTGCCGAGGCAAAGGGGTTGATATAGGGTCAGGAAGGTGGCCGCTGCAAGGCGCGCGAGCAATTGAAGATAACAATGAAGAGAATGCTTATCGCATAAAAGAGCAGGACGGCGCGCTGGATTTTGTTTTTTCTTCGCATTTGCTTGAGCATCTGTCAAAGTGGGAAGACGCGCTTCGCGAGTGGCACAGAACTTTGAGGAGAGGAGGGGTGATATTTCTATATTTGCCCCATCCGGTCTGCGCCATGTGGAAGCCGGGCGTCAACCTTCAACACGTCTGGACGCCGGATCCGCAAAAAGTAAGCAATTTTTTGACGGGAACCATGGGGATGTGTCTTAAGAAGATAACTTATCTGCCCGACGGATATCTTGGTTTTTTAATTGTGGCCGAAAAATAAGGTTATGTCATATATATATCTGGCTATAGCTTTCACATTGAATGCCGCGGCGAACGTAATGCTTAAGGTGAAGGCCGATCAAGGTTTGCGCTTGACAGGGCGAGGAATGGATTTGATTTGGGATAATATTTTGTTTATCGCTGGTGTCGCCTTGTTTGGCGTAAACATTATTTTTTATTTTTTGGCTCTAAAAAATATCCCTATTTCCACCGCCTATCCCGTAATGCTCGTGATGAGCTTGCTGATAGTAAATTCATACGCTTTTTTCGCGCTTAAGGAGCAGATAACGCCCATGCAATTGATCGGCTACGCTTTTATTATTGGCGGTCTCGTGACAGTATTTTATTTCTCCAAGTCTTCATAGTTATGAGCTCTTCGTTTCAAGAACTTGACGTGAGAAATATTCGTGGAAACACTATTTTTTTGGATGTGGACGGCACCATTGTTGAAGATGGCGGAGTGGATATTCGGTCAATTGTCCGCGGAAAGATAGATGAACTGAAAAAAGACAATACGCTGTATCTTTGCACTAATAAAAAAGGGATGAGGGAAAGAAATAAAAAAATCGCTTTGCTGACCGGCGTCACTTGGATTGACTCGCCTTGCCGCAAACCAAGCGCAAAAATTATAAGCTATATAGAGAATCCGCAAAACAAACCGTATTTGGTAATTGGAGACAAGTATATTACAGACGGCTTATTTGCTTGGAGAATAGGCGGGCAGTTTATTAAAACAAAGCGGATAGTATCATCCCGAGATGGTTTTTTTGAAAGAGCCGTTTACATGGCTGATAATTTAGTTGCCGCCGGCATGCACGCGATAAGGAACGTATCCTGCGGCTTGGAGGCAATGCGTATTCATCAATGGATTAAAAATTTGTTGATTTTTACCCCGATTTTTTTTGCCGGAGAGCTTTTTGATGGTATGAATTTTTTTACCGTTTTATCGGCCTTCGCTGTTTTTTGTCTGGCCGCGAGTTTCGTTTATATATTAAATGACATAAGCGACAGAAAGAATGACGTCAATCACCCGATAAAAAAAATGAGAGCCATAGCATCAGGGCGGCTGAAGATCTATCAAGCTTTTATCATGCTATTGATGTTGCTAGGCGTGGCCGTCTTTGTGATTTATTTTTATGTTCCGCAGATTTTCTTACCAATTATCGCGTATTTTATTTTAAATTTAGGTTATTCATTTTATCTTAAGCATATTCCCGTATTCGATATTATGACTGTTTCTTCTTTTTATCTTTTAAGAGTTTTGGCCGGGGGGATGGCCGCGGGCACTTACATGTCGCGCTGGCTGATATTGTGCACGATTTTTATCACTCTTTTTATTATCACAGGCAAGAGAAAGGCGGAACTGGGCAGGACTAATACTCGCGAAGTGTTAAAAAAATACAATATTAATTTGCTTGATCACCTCTTAACTATTTCATTGACTGCCACCTTGGTAGTATATGGAGTATACACGGTACTCGGAGTTGATTCTGATATAGCGGTATATTCTATTATTTTTGTGTTGGTTGGAATGTTTAGGTATGTTTATTTGACATACACTTCATCCGAAACCGAATTTCCGGAAAGAGCGGTATATAGAGATAAGGTTGTGCTGGCAAGCGTCGTCGGATGGGTTGGATTCATGTATTATATTTTTTATGGATGATAACTTGATGCGAATATAGCGAATTCATACGAATATAACGAATACTCTTAACATTGTATTCGCTATATTCGCATTTATTCGTAGATTCGCATCGAGTTAATATTAGATCTATGGCAAAATACTTAATAACCGGAGGAGCGGGATTTCTCGGAATAAATTTAACCAGGTATCTATTGGCAAGGGGCCATTCGGTTCGATCGCTGGATATCGCGGCTTTTGATTACGCGGAGGCAGATAAAGTGGAAGTTATTGTAGGTGATATACGAAACAAGTCCCAAGTAGACGTGGCCATGAAAGAAATAGATATCGTGGTACATTGCGCGGCGGCGTTGCCTTTGTACGCGAAGGAAGATATTTTTTCTACTGACGTGGAAGGTACTCGAACGGTGCTGGAGAGCGCCAAAAATCATGGAGTGGAAAGATGCGTACACGTTTCTTCAACCGCTGTTTATGGCATTCCGGATCATCATCCGTTGGCGGAGAATGATAAACTGGACGGCGTTGGGCCCTATGGACAGGCGAAAATTCAGGCTGAAGAAGTGTGCCTGGAGTACCGCCGTAAAGGGATGTGCGTGCCAATCATTCGTCCCAAATCATTTATCGGACCGGAAAGATTGGGTGTTTTCGCGTTGTTTTACGATTGGGCGAAGGATGGAAAGAATTTCCCCATGATCGGCAGTGGCAAAAATCGATACCAGCTTTTGGACGTTGAGGATTTGTGCGAGGCAATTTATTTATGCGCGACCAAAGACAAATCAATCGTGAATGACACTTTTAATATCGGCGCCAAGGAATTTACTACCATGAAAGAGGATTATCAGACGGTGTTGGACAAAGCCGGTCATGGAAAAAAAATAATCGGCTTTCCCGCCTGGCCCGTTATAACCGCGCTTCGCGTATTGGAATTTTTGCGCTTGTCGCCCTTGTATAAATGGGTATACGAAACCGCGTCAAAAGACAGTTTTGTATCCATTGACAAAGCGGAGAAAATACTGGACTGGCATCCTAAATTTTCCAACAAGCAGGCGTTGGTAAGAAATTACGAATGGTATTTGGCTAACTTGGATTCTTTCAAAAATCAAAGCGGCATTTCTCATCGCGTGCCATGGAAACAGGGGATACTAAAAGTGTTCAAATTCCTTTTTTGAGTAATGTATTATGCGATTGGAAAGAATAAATAATTTTATATTTAACGATAAGCGCGGAGCAATATTGGTTGTCGCTGTTTTTGCGGTGGCTTCAATATTTGGCGTCAATCAGTACCGCTTTGGATGGAGCGATCACACCATTACGATTCCTTTTCTCAAATCGTTTCTCAACCCGGCCCTCTACCTCGGCGATTATCTTTTAGCTCAAATACCGTATTACTATACGTTTTTGTGGTTTGTTTTGGGTATTATTATAAAATATTTGGGACTGGGAATACATGGCGTATTTTTTGCAGTCTACATTCTTTCGGTTACGGCGTCTTTAGCCGCCATTTATTTAATAGCCATGGAACTTTTCGCGAAAAGAGAAACCGCCTATCTGTCACTTTTCTTTGTTCTTTTCGCCGGGGTATCACTTTCCGGAGCCGCGGCAATGGATGATATGCTCATAACAAAAATGGCGGTCCTGCCGTTTTTGTTATTCTCAATATATTTTTTTCTTAAAGGCAATTACATTGTTTCATATTTATTGCAGGGCATAGGTTTTTTGGCGCACCCCTTGACGGCCATGTATACTCTAGCAATGATTTTTGCCGCTTCTATCGTGTTTGTTAAGCAAATCGGATTTAAGAAATTGTTTTTGTCTTTCATAGTTTTTGCATTGGCGGCCAGCCCGTTCTTTGTGTGGAAATTTCTATATTCTCCGGATTCACTTCATTTATTTTACGCTGATCCCGTCTGGATAAATCTTTTGCGACTTCGTTCTAGCCATCATATTTTTCCCTTTTCCTGGGGCTTGGGCGTGTATTTAAAGACAATATTGGTTATCATTGTTTTTTTGGTTGGTTGCAAATATAAGCCGCGCTCCGATCATCAGAAAACAATCTGGGCGTTTGTCGCGGCCATTGGCGCGATGGTAGTGGCCGGAGTAATTTTTACCGAGATTTTTCCCTTATCCATCGCGCTGAATATACAGCCGGCCCGAAGTTTTCAATTTTTTATATATCTGGCGGCCATCTATTTTGCTAATTATCTTTTGGTTGAATCTGAATATCGGTCAAGTCCAAGCGACAATTTGTTCTTGTCATTTGGATCGTTGGCATTTTTCTACGATACCAGAACATGGGAGGTAGCGTATTTTTCACTGGCCGCGTTCGCGGCGTTTGCGAGTGTATTTTATTTTAAACCGTTAATAGTTCGCGTTTTTCGCCTAAACTCATTGACAGCAGTACAGAATAGCGTGATGTTTGTGCTGGTGTTAACTGTAATGTTATCCGCGTCAGCATACGCGGCGCAAGACGCTTTTTCTATTAGCAATGCCCAAGGCAAAGAATGGCTGGACGTGCAAAAGTGGGCGAAAAACAATACCGAGCTCAACAGCCTGTTTATCACACCGCCGGAAATTGAAGGATTCCGTGTTGAGTCCGACCGCGCCATTTACGGAGATTGGAAAGACGGAACACTCATGAATTTTAATCCGTCTTTTGCCAGTGAATGGATGAGACGAATGCAGAAACTCGGTTATAATATGGATGAACCTATCAGGGAAAGTTATAATAAACTTTCAAATAAGGATTTGATAGTTATAGCCGATGAGGAGACGAAAAATAGACGGGAGTCAATTTATATTGTGCGCGACACCACCGCTCCAGAATTAAGCTTTCCGATTGCTTTTACAAATAACAGATTTGTGGTATACAAGATGAGACCGTAATTGTTAATTTCTATGACCAAAGTTAAAAATTTCGCTATAATCGGCGTGGCCGGTTACATTGCACCCAGGCATCTCGAAGCCATTAAGGCCACCGGCAACAGGCTTGTTGTGGCTTATGACCCGCACGACTCGGTTGGGATATTGGACAAGTACGGAGACGATATTGATTTTTTTACCGAGTTTGAGCGATTTGACCGGTATGCCGAAAAGCACAAGAGAGATCCGATGAGCGCGAAGAAAATTGATTATGTTTCCATCTGTTCGCCCAATTATTTGCATGACGCGCATATTCGTTTTGGTCTTAGAATCGGCGCTAACGTCATTTGCGAAAAACCCATCGTCCTTAATCATTGGAATATTGATCCGATACTGGAATTGGAAAAGGAGAGCGGAAAGAAAGTTTCAACCGTACTGCAATTGCGGCTTCACCCGGCGATTCTCGCGCTTAAGGAAAAAATTCAAAACGAACCGTTGGATCACAAATACGATATTCGCCTGACTTATATCACGCCCAGAGGAAATTGGTATTATAATTCATGGAAAGGAGACATGAACAAATCCGGTGGAGTAGCGACCAACATAGGCATCCATTTTTTTGACATGTTAATATGGATTTTTGGCGACGTGGCAAATCAAGAGGTTTATGCGCATGACGATAAGAAAGCCGCCGGTTACATAGAACTCAAGAGAGCGTCCGTGAAATGGTTTTTATCAATTGACAAGGAAGATATGCCTCATGGACGGAAGGAGAAAGGGGGAGCCTTTCGTTCCATCACTGTTGACGGTCAAGAGATCAATTTCTCCGAAGGCTTTACCGATCTGCATATCAGAGTTTATGAAAAAATCCTGGCCGGCGAGGGGTTCGGGCTGAATGACGCTAGGGCGTCCATACAACTTGCTCATGATATTCGCACAGCCCCAGTCATCGGTTACTCATACAAGACTATTTTATCGGAAACATCCGAAAAAACCCAAGTTTCATAGCAATATGATAGAATTAGCAGATAACGACAGTTGCAATTTTAGTTTTAAGCATTACGAAGAGATTATCGCGCTGGCTAAGAAAAAATATATTTTTTCTTTTTTTAGAGATGTCCTTAAGAAGAATAAAGGAAAACAAAAAAGAATTTTTTTAAGACACGACATTGACATATCTTTGGAAAAAGCGTTGGATATAGCGAATTTAGACAAAAAACATGATGTTGGCTCATCTTTTTTTATTTGCCCGGATAGTATTTATTACAATATTTTTAATTCAGCTCCGCGTACATTCATTAATGAAATAATCGCCATGGGCCACCAAATTGGAATCCATTTTGATGATAAATCCGTTTTATTCGATAACGCGAGTGAAGAGGAAATGATCAGGGAAATAAAGCGTCAAATTGACATTATGAAGTCATATTTTAATGTTCAGCCGATTGTTTCTTTCCACCGGCCCTCTGCGTTTTGGTTTGGAAAAAGTCTGGAATATTGCGGCCTAATTAACACCTATGATAATTTTTTTAAAGAAACCAAATATTTATCCGACTCTCGCGGCCGTTGGAAAGAAGGATGTATTTGTAAATTTCTCCGCGAACAAGATTCTGAAACTGATCTGCAGTTATTAATTCATCCCGTCTGGTGGAACAAAATTAGCGTTGATTCCGCTACCGTCTTGTCGCGCGTGCTTAACGATAATGTTTTGCTTTTTGATCTGCAAATGAGTCAAGAAATTCAGGTATATTCTAGAAAATTCACATCCGGAACAGTGTTGATACAATGATTATGATTAAACAGCATGAATATAAATTGGGATTTATCGGTTCAAAAAGCACCACGCTTGAGTGTATGCGCGATTTTATTTCTGACGGATTTAGTGTCAAGTACCTGATAACTCTTAGGCCCAAGCAAGCCGCGGAAAACCATGTGGCGGGTTATCATGATTTGGCCGCTTTCGCGCGGGATAATAATATAGAAACTTACTATTCCATAAAATATTCCTTGAAAGACAGGGCGGATATAGAAAAAATCAGATCGTTTCAGTTGGATTTACTTATCACCATCGGATGGCAGAGGCTGATTCCGTCCGAGGTTTTGTCGTCTTTGAGGATTGGCGCATGCGGCATGCACGGCAGTTCTTGGGGGTTGCCGCGCGGGAGAGGCCGCTCGCCTTTAAATTGGTCATTGATCCAAGATAAAAAAAGTTTTTTAACATCGCTGATTTTATACAAAGCAGGCGTAGATGACGGCAGTATCATCGGCTCTCAATTATTTGACATAAACGAGTTTGATAATTGCGAGACTTTGCATTTTAAAAATAGGCTGGCCATGAATAAATTGTTGAAGGAGCATGTTATGGATTTATTTGAGAATAAGATCAGGCCGCGGGAGCAAGCGGAAGAACTAGCCACATATTACCCGCAAAGGAAGCCGGAGGACGGAGCAATAGATTGGAATATCGGAACAAGGGAAATATATAACTTTATCAGAGCGCAAACCCGCCCGTTTGATGGCGCCTTTACTTTTTTGAAGGGAAGGAAGGTAATTATTTGGAAGGCTCAGCCTTTTGATATTCAACTTGATTATTCGGAAGCCAAGGTAGGAGAAGTGGTTGAGCTTTTTTACAACAGAGATTTCGTGGTTAAAACCGGAGATAATTCTCTGTTGGTCACAGATTTCGGGGCAGATAAGGAAATAAAACGGGGAGACGTTTTTACCTCAGTTGATTATAAAGAAACTCTGCGCGAAATAGTAAAAAGATATCCGGCTTTTGTGGAGGAAGGCCAAAAAGAGATAAAGGAGACTATAAATTTATGATGCAAAATAATTGCGCAATGCTTGGTAAAAATATAAAAATAGGGGTAAGAGCGGAGATCGGAAGTAACGTAGTTATTCATGATAACGTCGCGATTGGAGAAGGAGTCAGGATTGACGACAATACCGTGCTCGGTAAATTACCGCTGGTTTCCAAAAATTCCGCTACCACAAAGGAGCAAACACTTGGACCATTGATTATCGGCAATGGCACACTCATTGGTTCTGGAGCCATTATATACACGGGAGCTAGAATCGGGAGTAATTGTTTGATTGCCGACAATGCCACGGTTCGCGAAGATGTTGTTATTGGAGATAATACCATAATCGGAAGTAAATCATTGGTTGAGAACAAGGTGGAAATTGGAAGTCACTGTAAAATTCAATCCAATGTTCATATTGTTCCATATTCCAAGATAGAGGATTTTGTTTTTATCGCCCCTGGAGTATTAACGTCCAATGACGCGTATGTGGGAAGAACAAAAGAAAGGTTGACGAAGTTTAAAGGAGTCCACATCAAGAAAGGGGCACGCATCGGCGTGGGTGCGATACTCCTGCCCGGAATCACGATTCATGAAGACGCGCTGGTGGGTGCCGGTTCGGTAGTAACCAAGGACGTTGCGGCCGGAACAGTAGTGGTAGGAGTGCCGGCAAAGTATTTAAAAGAGGTGCCGAAGGAGCAGTTGTTGGAGAACCAGTAATCTAAAATGTCAAATTTCCAATTTCCAATTTCAAACCACCGCCAAGGCGGGGTCCCGCTTTATAGCGGTGATCAATGTCAAAATTCAAATGTCAAACACACGGACCACAATTAGTAATTTTGACATTTGGAATTTGATATTTGGTATTGGTTTGAAATTGGAAATTTGACATTTGTCATTATTATGTCCATTCCCTTCATTGATCTTAAAAAACAATACCAAGACCTCAAAGGAGAGATCATGCCTCAAGTTCAAAAAGTCATGGAAGACGGCTCTTTTATTTTGGGAGAGCATGTGCAGAACTTTGAAAAAAATGTGTCACGGTATTTGGGCCAAGAATCTTTGGGTTGCGCCTCTGGAAGCGACGCTTTGCTATTGTCGTTGATGGCCGCGGGAATTGGAGCGGGGGATGAGGTGATAACCACTCCTTTTACTTTTTTTGCTACTGCCGGCGCAGTGTCAAGAGTCGGGGCAAAACCGGTTTTCGCGGATATTGAGAGGAAAACTTTTAACATGGGTTGCGACAAGTTGGAGCCGGCAATCAATAAAAATACCAAAGCAATTTTGGTAGTTCATCTTTTTGGTCAGCCGGTTGAAATGGAATGTATTTTGTCAGTGGCAAAAAAATATAATTTGACAGTAATTGAAGACGCCTGTCAGGCGTTCGGATCGGAGTACCGCGGGCGCAAGGTCGGCGCGATAGGGGATTTCGGTTGCTTTTCTTTTTTTCCAACCAAAAATTTGGGCTGTTACGGAGACGGCGGACTCATCACCTGCAAATCGCCGGAAAATCTTGAACTGGTAAAGAAATTACGTGTCCACGGCTCAAAAAATAAATATTTTCATGAACTTGTTGGAATAAACTCAAGATTAGATTCAATTCAGGCCGCGATATTGGACGTTAAATTGGCATACATTGATGAGTGGAATATCAAAAGGAAGGAAATCGCGAAAAAATATTCGGAGGCTTTGAGCGCGATTGTAGAGATTCCCACGGAAACGGCCGGAACCAGCCACATCTTCCATCAGTACGCTATTTTGACAAATAAAAGAGACGCGCTACTCTCACATTTGCAGAAAAAAGGCGTGGCCGCCGGTATATATTATCCCTTGCCTCTGCACTTGCAAGACTGCTTCAAATACCTCGGCTATCAAAAAGGAGCTTTTTCGGTTGCCGAGCAGGTGAGCAACGAAATATTAAGCCTGCCAATCTACCCGGAAATGACCGATGAACAGGTAATGCTTGTTATTGACGCGGTAAAATCATTTTATGAGTAAGGATATATATTTTTTGTCCGCCTTCCTTCCTTCGTTCGCCGGCGGAGCGGAAAAATCAATACTGGAAGAATTTAAGATTTACGCGCTAAATGGCTTTATAATTAAAGCCATTTCTTTTGACATACTTCATAATCAAGATAAATATGATTTTGGAGTCGTGTCCGGGGAGAATTATAAGCTAAAATATAAATTTCTTCTTTCTTATTCCAGGCTGGCGTTTCTGTTTTTCAACAGAAAGATAGTAAAAAAAATATTGGAGTCGCATTTACCTCAAATTAAAAATTCTGAATTTGTAATTTTGCAAGGGCCGTACACGCCATATATTGCCAAATTTTGTATTAAGAATAGAATCCCTTATCATTATTATTTAAGAGATGGAGTTAGCATTAATTTATTTTCAAATCAAGCACGCGGATTTAGACGGATGCGCAAGTATCTCAAGCTACTGCTAGAAATGCCATTTATTATTGATTTTCGCCTAGGTAATAGAGGTGCCTTAAAGAGAGCGGCGAGAATTATCGCGAATTCGGATAAAATGGCCGAACTACTATTCAAACGTTTTGGATTGAAAGCCGCCCAAGTTATTTATCCCAAGATAAATATATCTGAAATAACAAATTTTACTTTAGACCCGGCCAAGCAAAAATACATTACGCTTATCGGCGGCAGAGATTCCGACAAAGCGTACGAAATTTTTATTCGGACGGCTAAAAAAATGCCGGAGTATGAATTTTTACTCGTGGAAAAAAGGGACAACACATACAAAATAGGAAATGTTACTTTCGCTCCCAGACAAAACGATGTCAGGAAGATATATGAGACAACAAAGGTCGCCGTGAGTATCTCGCGCTGGAACAACGCTTTTTCCGGACGAGTAGGCATGGAGGCAGGGCGTCTGGGTATACCTGTTATTTCAAACTCTCCGGTTCATAACGTGGACAGCCGCAAGGTTTGTGTTTTAAAAGATATAGATAACGTAGATGAATGGGTTGAGGCCATCAGGTCATTTGAGGCGAAAAGAGGGATGTTTATCCTGAACTCTGATTTTGGGGTTCGTAACACTATCGGCGCCAGAGCGCGCCAGATTTGGAAAGAATTGCCTTATAAAAATGGAGTCAATGTCTTTTGCCGAAATTATCGCGAACGTCATGTCCATAGCTCGCTTGTAAAAAAGGTTATGCCCGGCGGCGCGTTGCTCATGAAATTTATTAACGCCGCGCATATTTATTTGCCGCTTGCCAATAAAATTAATCTAAATAAAATTAAGGTTGATTTGTTTCAATTTTGTTTGATGAAAAAACTCATGAAAATGAAGTTGAAAAACATCAGCTTTGTTCACTCATGGGATTATTTACCGAAAGTTTACTCTTTTTTGAAAGCCGCCAACCCATCCATAAAAATAATTCAGGACGTGCCAATGGCATTTACCGGCCTGCTTGGGCAGCAATTAAAGGATAAAAAGAAGGAGATATACGGAGACGCAAATCTCAAGACGGATTCATATATTTTGGATTGCGATAAATATATTGACTCGTATATCGCGCCTTCGCAATTTGTAAAAGACTCCTTGATTTTTGAGCATATTAATCCGAATAAGATAAATATTATTCCCTTTGGTGTTGATATTAATAGATTTAGGTCTGTCTTCACAGCTCCCCCCTGTGAGGGGGGTAGGGGGGTGTTAGCCGCCGGGGGCATTAATAAACATTCCTTAAAACAAAACGAACAGACGATTAATTTTTGTTTTGCCGGAGCAGTTAACAAAAGAAAAGGGGCGCCATATTTAATAGAGGCGTGGAAGAAAATTAGTCCGGTCAACGCGCGGCTAAATCTTTATGGACGAATTTATCCTGAAGTCAGAGAGTGTTTGAATAACGCTGAAAAAAATAATATTTTCACCCACGGCTTTGTTGACGTTGAAAAAGAGATGCCTAAAAATGATGTTTATGTGTTTCCTTCCATTCTGGAGGGGTCGGCGAAATCTGTGTATGAGGCAATGGCGTGCGGTCTGCCGGTGATAACTACGCACAACACAGGTTCCATTGTGGAAGACGGCAAATCAGGCTTTATTGTTCCAATCGCGAACGCGGACGCTTTGGCGGAAAAAATAAGGTTTTTTTGCGAACATCCGGAAAAAATAAGCGAAATGGGACGGGAGGCAAGAAGGAAGGGGGAAGAATATACATGGGAGCGCTATGCTCAAGTGGTCGCGCGGACTTACGACTTATGACTTTAGATTTATTACTGTTTAGTCACTTATGCGTCTTGCTTACGTAACAAATGTCAGCATGCCCGCCGGCGATGCCCAGTCAATTCAAGTTCAGGCCATGGCAAAGTCTTTCGCGATGAAACTCGGGAATGATTTTTTGTTAGTCTCGTCTCGCAATAAGATTAATAGCGGAATGACAAGCGACTATGTCTGGAAGCGCGTCCGCGCGCCTCTTTTTTTGCCGCGCGCCATTCGTTATGCCTTGCTTATTGTTCGTTCCACTTTTCTATCTTTCAAGTTCAAGCCGGATTTTGTCTACACGCGCGATATCGGCGTCGCGGTTTGGTATATGTTGCTTGGGTTTAAGGCCGCCTATGAAACACACAAGCCGTTTGAGACAAAGATAGGGGGGTGGCTTTTCAGGCGATTCGCCTCAAAGATTAAAATCGTGGCAATATCAGAGGCGCTGAAAAAATATATTTGTGAAAAATACGGCGTTAATCCGAAGGATATTTTAGTGGCTCATGACGGAGTTTTTTTGGAGGATTTCCCGGTTATATCAGCACAAGAAAGAGATAAGTTAAAACAAAAGTTGTATAATTCTTCGCCGGGTGAATTTGTGGTGACCTACGCCGGCAGCACCCAGCATGGCAAAGGGGTTGATCTTATGGAAAAAGTTGCCGGCACGGTCAGCGAAAAAATCCCGCGAGCAAAATTTTTCATTGTTGGCGGACAGTCTGATGAAACAAGCGACGACGTGCGTTCGCCGATTCGTTATCTTGGGCGCAAGCCTCACGGCGATATTCCGCAATATCTGCAAGCCGCCGACCTAGTTATTTTTACCAATACTGCCGCGCTTGCTTATTATAAGTATACCTCCCCCTTAAAATTGTTTGAATATATGGCTAGCGGCGCCCCTATTACGGCCTCCAATATCGGGTCCGCTTCTGAAATCATTAATGATGGCAATGCCTTTGTGTTTAATCCGGCGGATGTCGGCGCCAGCGTGAGCGCTGTTTGCCGAGCGCTGAATAATCGTGCCGAAGCGGGTGAAAAAGCATTAAAAGCGCGCCACGATGTTGAAAATTTCACTTGGTCAAATCGCGTCAGCCACGTTATTTCTTTTTTGAGCCAGAGATAATATATGAACCTAGATTCTTTTCAAAAGAAATTGGCGGGAGTAAATATAGTGCGAAATTTTCTTTTTACTAAAAAACCGCGTCAAATAGAGGCGCAGTTTTTATCTAAATATGGCTCTCACGGCCGGACATTGGACATTGGCGCCAAAAGTAAATATAATAAATTTTTTTTCCCCAATCTGTTGACTCTCAACATTGAGAAAACAGACGGGGTGGATGTGATTGGCAGCGTGGCAGATATGAGAGAAATATTTCCGGACGAGAGCTTTGACGCGGTTCTTTGTTTATCTGTGTTGGAGCACCTTAAGGATCCAAAAAAAGCCGTGAACGAAATAAAGCGAGTGCTCAAAAAAGGTGGAGTAGCGATAGTTTCCGCTCCTTTTATTATGACCCTGCATGACACGCCGGCTGATTATTGGCGGTTCACTAAATACGGCCTGGCCGAGTTGTTTAAGGAATTTGAGACAGTTGAGCTCAACGATAATATGGATTCTTTGCAGACCATTGGCTATATGTATCACCGCCTTTTTTTGCAGACCGACACTTTATTTACGCGATGGCTGGGCTTTATTTTTTTCTTGACCTCAAAATTTCACTATCTCATCCATAAGGTTATTACCGCGGAATACGGCTATGTTAATAGAAGCCGGCCGGAAACCGCTGTCGCGGCCAACTGCATTTTGGGAGTATTTAGGAAAAAGCCTGTAACAGAGCCAAACTGAAACAACATTTGCTTTGACTAATACATGGATTCGTGGTATATTTTGTACACGAGATTTTCTGGGCCTCGCCTCAATAGATGCTGAATTTTTGTCTGCTCAAACTCCCTACGGTCGCCGCCTGCGGGCGGTTCTGACTCGCAGACAAAAATTCAGCATCTATTTCGGCTAGAATGCGAGGTAACTATTAAATGTATGAAAATAGCGGTATTTTCCTCCTCGGTTGATCCAACGATGGGCGGCTACGGCAATATTACTTACGAGCTGTGCTGTCATTATGCCAAAGCTGGGCTTGATTTTGTGCTTTTTTTACCGGCATCGGAACAGTCAAAAAACAAACAGATTCTACCGTTTAAAACAGAGTACATATTGCCAAACTATGTACGGCGCGTCAGCTCGCCAAGGATTTGGGGTTATTTTTTTAAAGACATTGATTTGCGGCAGTTTAGTCTAGTTCACAATCTGTTTGATTTTCCCTACTGTGTTATGGCGGCCAGGCTGGCAAAAAAATATAAACTGTCGTTTATTACCGGAGTGCAGGGAACGTACGGAGTTTTGCCTCTGACCTATTGGCCGGAGAAGCATTTGCTTAAGCGGGCGTATCGCCAAGCCAAGGAAATAATCGCGCCCAGTGTTTTTACCAAGGAACAAATTCTTTTATACGCGAAAGAAAATTATCAATTCAGCGTTATTCATAATGGAGTTAACTTTAACAGGTTTGACAAAAATATTGACATCAGCGAATTAAAAGAAAAGTATAAGAACAATAAAGTTTTGTTGACAGTCGGAATGCTAAAATTAAGAAAGGGACAGGATTTGGTGATTAGAGCCTTGCCACTTATCAAAAAAAAGTTTCCTAAAATAAAATACATGGTGGTCGGGCCTGGTAAATGGAGGAGTTATTTGGCTGACCTGGCCAAAGAATGCGGAGTGGGGGAAAATGTTGATTTGGTGGGAGCGGTTGATGATGAAGATTTGGTAAAATATTTTCATCTCTGCGATATTTACATCCATACTCCCAGACTAGTCAATCTAAACTTTGAGGGTTTTGGCATAGTCTATCTGGAGGCCAGTGCCTGCGGCAAGCCGATCGTGGCCGCGGACTCAGGCGGCATTAAAGACGCGGTGGTGGAAGGGAAAACAGGCTTAATCGCCCGCAACGAGGACGTAGAGGATATCGCGGCAAAGGTCATCCTGTTGCTATCAGACAATCAACTTGCCGATAATCTTGGCAAACAGGGAAAAGAATACGCGCGAGCGCATGACTGGACTGTCATTTCGCAAAAATTCATTGATAAATATAAACAATACAGTTTATGACAAACGGCAATGGTGAAAACATGATTTGCGTGGTAGGACTCGGGTATGTTGGGCTGACCTTGGCGCTCACTCTTAGCGAGTGCGGCCTTGAGGTTTGCGGAGTGGATGTGAGCGAAAAGGTGGTGGATAATTTAGAACAAGGTCAATCTCATTTTTATGAGAAAGGATTGAAAGAAAAGATCGCCAGCCAGTTGGGAAACGGTTTCAAATGTTCAACGCTGATATCCGAGGGACAGGGTTGCAACATCTTTATCATTGCCGTGGGAACCCGGGTTGGCGCGGATGAAAAGCCGGATTTTAAAGAATTGGACAGCTCGGCTCTTAGCATCGGGAGCGTGTTAAAGAAAGGGGACTTGATTATTTTAAGATCCACGGTGCCGGTGGGCGTAACCAGAAATTATGTGGCTCCGCTTCTGGAAAAAGTATCCGGCTTAAAAGTCGGAACCGATTTCTTGCTGGCCTTTGCCCCGGAGAGAACAGTTGAGGGAGACGCCTTAAATGAATTAAAGTCTCTGCCGCAGGTGATAGGCGGGTTTGATAAGGCTTCCACGGACAAGGCGGTGGCGCTATTCAGACTTTTCGCGCCTAATATCATAGTGGTTGATTCGCTTGAGGAGGCGGAGCTGGTTAAAATGGTGAATAATTCCTATCGCGATCTGGTATTTTCTTTTGCCAATGAGTTGGCCTTGATTTGTGATAAATTCAACATCGACACCGCCAAAATGATAGATGCCGCGAACTTCGGTTATTCTCGAAGCAATATTCCCAAGCCAAGCCCGGGCGTGGGTGGCTACTGTTTGACAAAAGATCCCTATCTGCTTTACTACAGCGCGGAGCAAGCCGGATACGCGCCGCAGTTGGCCACAGTCTCAAGAAAAATTAATCGCGCCATGCCCGAATATATCAGGCGGATGATTCAAGAGTTTTTTACAAAATTTCAGAACAAAAAAGATAAGCCGCGGGTAACGCTTTTCGGTTTCGCTTTCAAAGGAAATCCGCCCACATCCGACACACGGTTCTCTCCCACCTTGGATCTCGCGGACTTGCTGTTAAAGCAAGACAATATTGATCTTTACGGGCATGATTTTGAAGTTTCCGCCGAGACCATAAAAGGCGCCGGCGTTTTGCCGGAAGAAAATATTGAATCGGCTTTTAAAGATAAGGATTGCGCGGTGTTCATGAATAACCATCCGGGCTACAAGGATTTGCCTATCACCTCTTTGTTGGGCCAGGCTCGCAAGCCGATTTTAATAGTGGACCCATGGAAACTCTTTGATCGCGCGGTTATTGAACGTTTGGGCGGAGTTTACTATGGCAATTTGGGTTACCGTAATTTCAATGTATGAAAAATCGATTATTGATAACCGGCGGATGCGGGTATGTGGGGAGCCGGGTTGCCTTGCGGATGCATAAGGAAGGATATGCAATCGTGGTGGCTGACAAAGCGACGCCGGAAAAGCGAGGAGCATCTTTTCCGCAAGACATAGAATTTAGGCTTGGAGACCTTCGTGGTTATAAGAACGCGTTGTCCGCCATTCAAAACGTGGATTACATTCTCCATCTGGCCGCCAACATCGGGCCGCTGACGTACATGCATGAGCATCAGGCGGAAATCATGCAGGAAAATTCGGCCATTGACGCTTCCTTGTATCAGGCAATTATTGATAAGGGAGGAATTAAGGCTATTGTTTACTCGTCAAGTTCCATGGTATTTCAGCACGCGCCGCGCTACCCCTACTCCGAAGAAGATTTGGCAAATATAAATCCGCCGAGCAACGTTTATGGATTTTCCAAGCTTGCCGGCGAATATTTTTGCAAATCTTTTCATTCCCAATACGGATTGCCTTATGTTATATTGCGCTATCACAATATCTATGGTCCGGGTGAGGATTCCAAAGGCAGTTCGTCTGGAGACATTCATGTGATACCGGCGCTCATAGAAAAAGTATTGCGCGGCCAGTATCCGATTAAGCTGCTCGGTGATCCGGAATCCACACGGCCATTTACTTATGTGGATGACGCGGTTACCGCCACCTGCGAGGTTGTGAAGCGCGCCATGAAAGGCGATCCAAAGGTGCTAAACAATGATTTTAATATTGGAACAGGCGAAGCAACGCGCATTGTTGAACTGGCGAAAAAAATTTGGGAAATGCTTGGCGATGGGCGGCCATTCCAGTATGAGGTTGAGCCAACCATCGCGATTACAGCCGTGCGCCGAGAAATGGACGCGCGCAAAACAGAACGCATTCTGGGCTGGAAAGCCGAGTTCCCGCTGGAGCAGGGTGTTAAGATTACGGCAGATTGGGTTAGGGATAAAATGAGAAAATAACTAAGAATTAAGTTAAAAGCCATGATGTTGTTGTTAGACGTGGACGGATGCATGTATGATGCATTCAAGGAACTTGGAAAGAGCGAAGGGCTGAAAAATTTTTCGGCTTACCGCGCTCATACCAGAGTCGCTGATATGAATTGGGCGACGCGCGAGACCGGCCGTTCGGCGGAAGAATTTAACGAATATCGCCGCGCGCACGCGCCTCAAGTTGGCATGGATAAAGCTTTGTTGGATTTCATTAGTTTGCATACCGGAAAAGAATTCGGAATCAAGGAGCTGGCTATTTATAGATGCGGTGAGTTTGGATACCAACCAGAGCGAATACTTGAACCAAACGAAAAATTAGTCCAATGTTTGCAACACGCCAAGGAGCTGGGCAATCGTTTGGTAGTGGTAACTGATAATCCGGTTACATTGAGGACCATTCGTCAACTTGGTATTAAAGAAGATTTGATTCCTGATGAAATGGTATTTGGCCCTGAACGAATGGGCTCATTCAAGGGCAAAATCTTTTTAGAAAGAGTCCTGAAAGAGCTCGGCGCCTTGCCAGAAGAGGCGGCAATGTTTGGGGATTCTGAGTGCTCTGATATTATCCCAGCCAAAGAAGCGGGCATTCAAAAAGTTTTTTTGACAAAAGGTCCCGAAGCTTTGATACAAGCGGTTGAAAGCGTAATCTGATGCGCCGATAAAATAACAAATTGCTATATGAGCGAGAGGAAAAAAGTATTTGTGACCACTGTTCCTTTCGGCACGGTATCCGCCGAGCCGCTGGAGTTATTGGAAAAACATGGATTAGATTGTGTAATTAGTCCTTTTGCGGATAATACATCTGTTGAAAATTCAAGGGAACATTTGGCTAGCGCGGATTATATAATTGCCGGTTTGCATCAATTTGATTCAAAATTATTTGACGTAGCGCCAAGATTGAAATTAATCGCGAGAGTTGGGGTGGGCGTCAACAATATTGATTTTGATGAAACTAAAAAAAGAAAAATAAAAGTAACTTATACGCCAGACGCTGTGACAGGGGCGGTTGCGGAGTTGGTGGTAGGATTAATAATAGAGGGGCAGAGAAGGATTGTTGCCGTTAACAATGATCTGCGCGAAGGCCGTTGGAATAAGCACATGGGTTATTTATTGCGCGGCAAGACCTTGGGCATTATCGGGGTCGGCAGGATCGGCCAGTCAGTTATCAAACTTCTACAGCCTTTTGGCATAAGAATTTTGGGCAACGATATTGTGGAGGACAAGGAGTTTGGCAAACAGTTTGGCTTTAGGTATGTAGATAAGGATACTATTTATCGGGAAAGTGACATTATCAGCCTAAACTTATCTTTTTCGTCATCTGTTAAGCATTTGATTAATGCGGAAACGCTTGGAAAAATGAAGCCTAACGTTTATCTTATCAATACGGCGCGAGGGTCACTGGTTAATGAACAAGATTTATATTCAGCGTTGAAAAGTAAGCGCATTGACGGCGCTTCATTGGATGTATTTGAATCAGAACCATACAGTGGTCCGTTACAAGAGCTTGAAAATGTTGTCCTAACCGCTCATATTGCCGCCGCCACCGTTGAAACCAGAAAGCGTATGGAGCTTGAAGCAACCCAAGAGATCATACGATTCCACCGAGGCGAGCCTCTGCTCAACGAAATTGACCGCAATTAATCTGTTTGAATCCGTGTTATGAAAATTTTTCTCATTTACCCCAACATTAACGTCGCCAAGGATACATGGTATTCGTTTGGGTTGGCCAGCCTCATTGCCGTGCTCAAACAACATGGATTTGGTGTTAAGTTGAGAGTAATGTTTAGCGAGGATGAGATTGAAAGTGTGATCAAGGAAATCGCTCATTTCCAGCCAACAATTGTAGGTTTTAGTTCAGTCGCGTCGCAGTTTCGTTTTGTCAGAAGAGTCTCCGAAAGAGTGCGGAAAGAATTCCCGCGCAAAATTATCATCTGCGGCGGCGTTCACCCGACAATTTTTCCTGAATGCTTGTTTGACGCTAGATCGCTTGATGGAGTTTTCCGCGGAGAATGCGAACTTGCTTTTCCCGAATTTATCAACAGGGTGCGCGATAAAGGCGACTATAAAGAATCGCCAAACTATGCTTATATCGGCGACGATGGAAAATTACGCGTTAATCCGACGATGCCTTTGATACGCAGTTTGGACTCGTTGCCGTTCCCGGACACCGAAAGTTTTGATTATGAAAAGATAATCAAAGCCTCTGGAGGCAGAGCTAGATTTATTTTTAATCGTGGGTGTCCGAATCTATGCACCTTCTGCTCTAACCACGCTTTGGCTCAAGTATATAATATGCCGGTTGTCATGCCTCGCTACAGAAGTGTGGAGCTGGCCATAGAAGAAATTTTGCGGATAAAAGAGAAATACGAAGTAAAGAAGGTGTTCATTGTTGACGAGATTTTTGGTTTGAACAGGGATTGGTTTTTTAAATTCTGCGATCTGTACGAAAAGCAGGTTAAGCTTCCATTTGAGTGTTTCCAGCGGGCCAATGTAGTTGACGAAGCAAAGATAAAGGCGCTTAAAAAAGCCGGTTGCTACTCGGTTGATTTTGGAGTTGAGTCAGGCAACGAGTACATACGCAATAAAATAATGAATCGCAACATGAAACGGGAAACATTGTTAAAAGCGTTCTCCCTGTGTCGTCGATATAAATTAAACACGACCGCCGCCAATATTATTGGTTTGCCATTCGAAACCAGAGATATGATAATAGACACAGTGAAGATTAACAGAGAGCTAATGCCGAATAAAAGCATAGTGGGCATATTTTATCCATATCCGGGCACAGCGCTCGAGAGAACATGCCGCGAGAAAAATCTGCTACGCGTGGATGCCATGGATGACTCTAATTTTGTGGAACGTAAAAAAGGGAGTATCGTAAAGCTGGAGGTGAGCGATGATGAACTTGAGTATTTCATGCACAATTGGAACAAGCTTGTTTATCGGCACTGGCCCACTATTCTGCGGCATCCCAAAGTATTTCTATGGGACAGGGTGGTGAAGAAGCTGGAGAACAAATTGCGCAATTGGTATGGTAAGCGCTTCGCCAATGCGCGGACCGCGATTAACGCGGTTGCCAGATAAGCGAATTGAAATATGCGCGACATAGTTTTGGTCGGAGCCGGAGAATATTATCGGCAAATTATCGGCCCTTCGTTAAAAAAATTAGTTGACGAAGGATTGGCGCGCGTTCTTTGCGTGGTTGACATTAAAGATAATTTTGACAGCTCAATTTTTGACAGTCCGGTTGAATACAGAAAACGCGCCGCGGGCGAGCGATTAAGTTTTCTCTTATCCGATTTAAAATCGTTGAATCCGATGGTCATTTTAGGGCACGGCAACGAGTCGCATATTTCGGACGCGAAAGATATGGTTGAAGCCGGATTTACCGTGGCCTTGGAGAAACCTTACTGCATAAATAAAAGCGATCTTGTCAGCCTGAAGAGACTTTTAGACGAGTACCCGTCGCGAATAGTTTTACTTGAATATTATTTGCAGATGAAGTCGGCTCCGTTATTGATTTTAGCCGGGAAAATTAAATCCGATTCCTTCTACTGTACCACCTCAGACATTTTGAAAATCGAAAGAGAGCTGGCGGCCGTGGCCGAGACAATAGACGGTGCGTTTGGAAAAATGAAGCAATTGATTGGCGATGCTGTCAAAGTGGATATAGAACTTTTGGAAGGCGAGGGCAGGGTGGGGCGATTGGATCATCGCGGAGCGCATTTGAGCAGTATTAAGAGCGGCGGAGGAATGGTCCTGGATCTTGGAATTCATGCTATTGTCGCATCATTCGCACTTGAGGATCAGTTAGGTAAAATTGACACCTCTTTTTCTCACGGCATAGTGCGCGTGGCCAGGTGTAACGAGCATGTAGAGGCGGCCGTAAATATTTTGAAGCTGGATGAAGAGGACATAGCCGAAACGTACGCGGAGATGCAATTTATCACGTCAAAAAACATTCCGGTGCGCGTCGCTGTCGGTAAATATATCTTGCCAAATCAGAACAGAAGACATATAACTATTTACGGAGAAAAGGGAAAACTGGTCATGGATCTGTCCGACTGCTTTGTTGAATGGGAAGATCAGGACGGCGCGAGGAAAAAACTTTTTTCCATACCGAAACAACCAGACTCAAAATATTACCCCGTCTTGCGAGCCGCTCTTGAATTGATCGCGGGTAACAGCCTATTTAATTTTTCTCCAAACAATGCCGCGCTCGGAGCGCAGACGCTAATGCTAAATATTCGCGATCGCGCCTATACCGATCAATCAATACCTATGACATTTAACGCAGGCGCTGATCCTAAATCCATATTTTCATAATTATGATTTTTGTTCCCAAAGCAAAACAACATATCAAATTTTCAGAATCCGCGATAAGACCGGATGAATTGTTTTTGGAGTGGCGTAAAATTTTGCAAGAAGAGGTACTGGAGCAAATCAGTCATGGTTCAGCCGCGCTCGTTGAATCCGATTGCCCCGGGTGCGGGAGCGGCAAAAGAGAGTCAGCCTTTGAAGTGTTTGGACTAAAATACCATTGGTGCGAAGAGTGCGGTTCGCTTTACGCCTCTCCGCGTCCCAGTCAAGCGCAATTGGATAAATTTTACGAAAATTCCAATGCCGGCGTGTTTTGGCGCGATCGCGTCATTAAGGCAACCATGTCGGAGAGGCGAATAAATCATATTCAACCGCTTTTAAATTGGTATTTGGAGGTTCAAAAAGCATACTGTCCCGGGGCCGCTTCAGCCATTGATTACCGGCCCAAGTATTACAGCATGTTTGAATTTTTACCGGAGAACTCAATTTCCGACATACATCTGGCAGTTCCGCTTCACGTTGAACCGTCAAACAGCAAAGTCGTGGCGTCATTGAACGATATAGAGGGCGGAGTTGACGTGATAACAGCCTTTAATGTGCTGGAGCGCGAGGTAAATCCAAGATTATTTTTGGGAGAGGCGTTTAAAAAATTAAATTTTGGCGGTCTGCTTTTTTTAACCACTAACACTGTGAGCGGGTTTGAATATCAAGTGCTGGCCGGGCGATCGCCGAATCTTGTGCCTCCGGACAGGTTGAATTTGTTGTCGGTGGAGTCGGTGGAGAATATGATCAAAGAAACTGGATTTGAGATATTGGATATCGGTACTCCGGGAAAGTTGGATGTGGATATCGTGGCCAAAGAGTTTGCGCGCCATCCCAATATGCCGATACCGGATTTTCTAAAATATATATTCAAGTACCGCGATCAAAGCGTGCTTACCTCATTGCAAAACTTTTTGCAACTTAACAACCTAAGCTCATTTTTGAGAGCGGTGGCGATGAAAAAGCATTGACAGATGTTTCTTTATGTCGCCTCCATAGGTGATAAATTTATACCTGCTCAAACTCCCTACGGTCGCCGCCTGCGGGCGGTTCTGACTCGCAGGTATAAATTTATCACCTATTTCGGCTAGGTTGTGGTATAAATTAAAATGAATCACTATGCTAAACCAAAAAAATAATATTCGTCCGGCCGATTATTTCAAAGAATACGCCAAATATTTGACGCATCTTTTATCAAACCTAAACTACCACATGATGAACGAGGTGGCCAAACTTTTTATCGCCACCGCCAGAAAAGGCAAAACGATTTACTTTGCCGGAAACGGTGGAAGCGCGGCCGCGGCTTCGCATTTTGCCACGGATTTTTCGCACGGTCTGGTTGGCGGAACAGGGGAGCTGGTAAAGGCCGTCAGTCTTACGGATAATGTTTCGCTTTTGACCGCCATCGGCAACGATCACGGTTACGAGAACATATTTGTCAACCAGTTGATCAACATGTTGCAGGCAGAGGATGTGATGGTGCTGATCTCGGCCAGTGGAAATTCTTCAAATGTCGTGAAGGCCGCCGAATTTGCCAAATCAAAAAAAGCCGTTACCGTGGCGCTTGTCGGTTTTGACGGGGGAAAACTAAAAGAGATTTGCGATTATGTCATACATGTGGAAACTGAAAAAGGCGAATATGGTCCGGTGGAGGATTTGCATACGATTTTAAACCACATGCTTGCTTCCTATTTAATATTGACATTTAGCAAATATGAAAAAGTTTAAGGTCGGCGCGGTTGGCGCGGGCCATGCCACCAGGACGCTTACCATCCCGGCGTTTAAACTTGTTCCGCGCGAGTTGGCGGAGCTTAAAGCTGTTTGCGATCCGAACATGGAAACCGCCCAAAAGCTTTCCACTCCGGAAAAAATTAATGCTTATTCCGCGTTGGAAGAGATGATTGAAAAAGAGAAGTTGGATGTCGTCATAATTAACGCCCCAATGGCGCTCCATGCCAGTCTAGCTATCAAAGCCATGGAAATGGGGTGCGATGTTATTATAGAAAAGCCGGCAGTGGCTAACTTAAACGAACTGCACGAAGTCAAAGCCGCGAGCGACAAGACAGGCCAAAAGTTTACTGTGGTGCATAATTATAAATACTATGAGGGGCCGCAAAAAGCCCTAGAGTTGTACAAGAGTGGCGTTATTGGCGACGTGATCCACGTAGATAGATTATTTCTAACCCCGCCACAGGGTGATAGAATGGAGATTGACAAAAACGGCTGGTGGCATAAGTCCAAAGGTGGCCGGCTGGCTGACGGCCTGCCCCACATGCTTTATCTGCCTTACATGTTCGTGGGTCCGATGGAGCTTCTGGCCGTGAGCGCGCGGAAGCTCTCCAAAGACAGGCCGTGGTCTTTTTGCGATGACGCGAATATTGTACTCGCGACAGCCAAGGCGCATGTGAATATTATATTGTCAACTAATCAGGAGAGCTGGCCTTACAAAGGATACATTTATCACACGATTATTTACGGAACCAAGCTGACAGTGTTGTGCAGTCATCATGAAGCAAATATTTTGTGGAACGGTCCATCAAGGATAATGAAAGTCGGCGCGCAAGCGGCTATTGATTACGTAAAACAAAAGTTGAGCCGCGTTCGCGTTTCCAGAGGTGGGCATAGCGGATTTTATAAAGCATTCTTTGATTATCTTAACGGACTTGGAGAAAATCCGGCGCCATTTGAAGAAATATATAATGTCGCCGCCCTTACCGATCAGATCGGAGAAAAAATGCATCAGTGCGTGGTTGAGAAAAAGAAAATTGTTTATTAGCGTTAATTCAACAATATGAAACCCAATCTTAAGGATAAAATCAAGCAAGGCAAAGTCGTGCTCGGCAGTTGGTTGCAGATAGCAAATATTACTATAGCGGAAATTATGGCCAAGAGCGGTTTGGAGTGGGTCGCCGTTGACATGGAACATAGTTCAATTGATCTGAAAGACATAGAGCCGCTCGTTAGTGTTATGGCCGCGAACGGCTGCGCGCCGCTTGTGCGCCTGCCTTACAACTATCCCATGCTGGCCAAAAGAATCATGGACGTGGGGGCCTGTGGTATCATAGTCCCGGTGGTGGACACCGCGGAGGACGCGGCCAAAGCGGTTAGCTCCATCAAATATCCGCCCTTAGGCACGCGAGGCGTGGGATTATACCGAGCCCAGGAATTTGGCAGTACGTTTAAGGACTATTTTAAAAACAACAATGACGATAGTTTGGTGATTGTGCAGATTGAACAAAAAGAAGGAGTAGATAATATAGAAGAGATCGTTAAGGTGCCAGGCGTTGACGGAGTGTTTATCGGGCCGTATGATCTGTCGTGTTCTATGGGCGTTCCTGGCGAGTTGGAACATCCTTTGGTTCTGGAAGCGCGCGAGAAGGTAGAAAAAGCCGCCAAAAAAGCTGGCCTGGCGCTGGGCATTCATGTGGTGCATCCTTCGCTTGCGGATCTCCGGGCTAAGCTTGACAAAGGGTACCAATTTGTGGCATACTCCACCGATGCTATTTTGTTGAATCACTATTTTAGAGAGGCGGTTGGCGCAGTAAAAAGCTAGCACGAGCCATATCGGTTCTGGCATTCAAACAAGGATTTTATCAAAAACACAACCTGGCTTTAGTCAGGTTGTGTTTTTATCACTGATCCTAATATTTTAGAAGCAGTGGTATGCGCACGCGATAGGTGACCAGCCGGCGTGCGCGGAGTTCAGAATCCTGAACAACTGGTCATACCCCCCTTAGGTTGTTTCGGCGACTACGGCTTCAAGCCGTGGCTCTGGAACGTGCGGCCGGCCAGCTTCCCGTCCAGGACGTGCAGGATTTCCTCCCACCGAACCAGGATGAGATGATCATCACGGATGCTTCTGATCACTCGGCCGAATATCACGGTGCAAACCTTGAGCGATCTGTGGTTGACCCCCTGGAGCAGGGATCTCTCCGCAAAGTACTTGTCTTCCGTTCGTCTGTCGTCCACGATGTGGAGGACAACGAATTCGCTGCCGCGCATGAGACGAGCTTGGCGCACCACGCCCTTCACGAGCTCTGCCTGCAGGCAGTTCTGATCCCGGTCAAGTAGATATGCTTTCATCAAGACCTCCTTGCATGGTTGCGTTTATTGTTTCCAGACAAAGCTAATATATAGCACATTTACATGCAGTTGTCAATGTTAGGTTGTAACATGTTTGCTTGTAAATAATAGTAAGTTGATGTATAATTTTATCGTAAATTCCGCAATATTTTTGTATGAAGAATATTACACCACACATGTCAGACAGCCGATTTCAGGCGCTTTCGCAGCAAGAAGCCAAGAGACTCGGAGCCATCCCCGAGAGGAAGGACTTGCTTGAAACCAGGATTATTCGTTTATTACCAGAAGCGGATGTTGAGGCTAAAGACAAGACAATTTTGACGGTTATGAGAGACCCAGGAAACACCGCCGGTATATTGCGGGTTGTGGAAAGACTGCTAGCGGACGGGTACGCGGTAGATATTTTGGCTGACGGGCGAGGGTTGGAAGCTATTAAAAAAAAGTTTGGAGACAAGGCATCGACTGTTTCCGAAGAATCATCTCCTTTAGCGGCCAGCGCGGCTCTAGCGCCGGATGTAATGCTTTTAACACACACTACATCGGAAGAGGGTTTAGAAAATTTTAGCGCCGCTTCTTTTGAGAATACCCCGATCGTTTTTATAGAAGATATGTATGGCGCCGCGGCAGAGTTCATAGAAAGAATGAAGGAGAGGGCCGGCCTTGACGGTGTATTGAAAAGAATAGAAAAAATTTGCGTAAGTGATAGATATGCTTTTGATTCCATAGCCGCAAAATATCCCGATTTCAAAGATAAGCTAGTTATTACCGGGCAGCCTCTTTATGATCGGTTACACGGCGAGCCACACGAGGATATGCGGAAAAAAGTTAGGAACGGTTTAAGTCTTGCGGAAGATGAAAAATTGATCGCTTTTTTTGGTGCTTCCAGCACGGATAAGCTTCCGCAAACCCCTAACACAAAGACAGCCCTAGAATTAATTGTTAAACAGCTGCGACAATGGACCGGGCAAAAAATAAAATTTATATTCCGAAACCATCCGCGAGATTTAATAACACCTGCTCAATACCAGGAGATAATAAACGAGCTTGGCGAGGCGGCTGTGCCGCTCCGCGAATCAAATAAGTTCAATGTAGACGAGGTAAACGCGGCCGCGGATGTTGTGGTGAGTTTGCCTTTTTCAACCATTACTTATGATTCCCTTTATCGGGACACACCAACACTGGTTCTAGCTGAAGACGCGAAAGAACATGAGCGAACCAGACCTGTACCATCCGTGGAAACAGGAGCGGCAAAACGTGTAAGTGATTTATCTATTTTTTCCGAAGCACTTAGTGGCACGCTGGATCATAATAGCGAATCGTCCCGGCAAATGCGGAAGGCGCGAGAAGAATATTTTAAGTTGGACGGACGAAATACGCAACGGGTTGCAAACGAGGTTGAAAAAATTGCATAGAATTAACATATTTATGAAAGAGCGGGAAATTCGTCCAAGGAATTTACATCAAACAATATTGAAGCTGTCCAAACAGGACACAGCCAGGTTTATTTTGCCGCGCAAAAGGGAGTTGAAAAGAATTGCTTGTCCGGCTTGCGGGGCAAAAAAACATGACGGTGGATTTAAAAAGTTCGGCATGGAGTATGCGGTGTGCCAGGGGTGTAAGAGTATTTACTTGTCTCCTCGGTCAACTGAAAAGCACTTATCTAAAGTTTATAACCAGATGAAGTCAGTGAAATTCTGGGAAACAGGTTTTTACAAAGAAACGGCCGAGGCCAGGCGAGAAAAAATATTCGCGCCAAGAGCGGCCAAGGTAGTGGAGACGGCGCGGAAATGGCTTGGAAGCCGGAAATCGTCCCCAATTTTGATGGACGTGGGAAGCGGATATGGTATTTTTTTGGAAGAAGCTAGAAAGATAGGTTATTTTAAAGACATTGTTGGAATAGAACCAACTTCAACGCTTGCCAAAGTGTGCAGACAAAGAGGTTTTGAAGTGTTGGAACAATGGATTACTGACCGTAATGTTAAAGATATTGAACGTCAGGCAGACGTGTTAACCTGCTTTGAAGTGCTGGAGCATATACATGACCCGCTAAAGTTTGTCAAAACATTCACTCAACTTCTTGCCCCGGGCGGAATTTTTATTTTGTCATTTCCATCCGCGAGCGGCTTGGACGTTCAGCTACTCGGAGAAAAATCAAATACGGTTTATCCGCCTCATCATATTAATATTTTAACAGTGGAGGGGGTAAGGATGCTGGCGGAACGAGCTGGATTGCGGGTGGCAGAGATTACTACTCCTGGAAAATTAGATGTAGATATAGTAAAGAACGCTTTGCAAGAGGGCGGCATTGAAAAAACGGATGGATTTTTTAAATATATTTTCTGGCGTAACGACGAAAAGTTGCTTGCGGATTTGCAAAAATTTTGCAGTGATAATTTGTTAAGTTCGCATTTATTTTTAGTTTTAAGAAAAAAATAGTATGCGCTCAATCGCCATTATTCCGGCCCGCATGGCCTCCAGTCGTTTTCCCGGCAAGCCAATGGCCAAAATTTTGGATATTCCCATGATTGGCCATATTTATTACCGCGTCAGAATGACGAAAGCCGTTAACGAGGTATATGTGGCAACTTGTGATAAAGAAATTTTTGATTACGTTGGATCCATCGGCGGCAAGGCCATAATGACCAAGGACACGCATGAAAGAGCGACTGAAAGAGTGGGGGAAGCAGTGGAAAAAATTGAAGCCGATGGCGGCGTGTCGCCGGACATTGTGGTCATGGTGCAAGGCGATGAACCGCTTATTCACCCAGAAACAGTGGATGGAATGGTGCGGGCATTTGAGCAAAGACCTGAAGCTGAAGTCATAAATCTGACCAACGAAATAGGCGAAGATGCAGAATATAATCAGAGGAATATTGTTAAGCTCGTATATGATGACAAGGGAAGGGCGATTTGGTTTTTTCGCCAGCCAAGTCCATTCTGGCAGGATAAAGTGAAAGATTTGCCAATTAAAATCCAAACTGGAATTATTGCTTTTCGCCGTGACGCGCTCATTAATTTTAATTCATTAACCCCAACGCCGTTTGAGAAGGCTAATTCGGTGGATATGTGCAGATTGATTGAACATGGTTATCCCATCTATACTCTGCCTTCTAATCGTCGGCTATATAGCGTAGATACACCGGAAGATCTGGCAAACGCGGAAACAAAAATGAGGAGCGACGAACTAATAAAGCACTATGCTTTTTAATTCGTTGCACTTTTTAATTTTTTTCCCGATTGTTACCGGACTTTATTTTTTACTCCCTCATCGTTTTCGTTGGGCATGGCTTTTGGCCGCCAGCTCATACTTCTACATGGCGTTTATTCCGGCATACGTGCTTATTTTGTACGTCACTATTTTAATTGATTACGCCGCCGCCATTCTTATTGAGAGAACCGAAGGGGTCAAAAGAAAACGGTATTTGGTATTAAGCATCGTCGCCAACGTCGGTATTCTTTTTTTCTTCAAATATTTTAATTTTTTTAACAGCAATATAGCCGAGCTTGCTCAATTTTTGAATTGGAACTATTCCATAGGGGCGCTAAACATAATTTTGCCTGTGGGATTGTCTTTCCATACTTTCCAGGCCATGAGTTATACCATAGAAGTATACCGCGGTAATCAAAAAGCCGAGCGTCATTTGGGCATTTACGCGTTATACGTGATGTTTTTTCCGCAATTAGTGGCTGGCCCGATTGAAAGGCCGCAGAATCTTCTGCATCAGTTTTATGAAAAACACCGTTTTGATTACAAAAGAGTCACTGACGGTTTGAAGCTGATGGGGTGGGGCATGTTTAAAAAAGTCGTGATCGCGGATCGTTTGGCAGTGATGGTGACCAAAGTATATGATAATCCTTACGATTTTTCCGGCTTAACTTTGCTCATGGCAACATATTTTTTTGCATTCCAAATTTATTGTGATTTTTCCGGTTATTCCGACATCGCCCGCGGGTCCGCCAAGGTGCTGGGCATAAATTTAATGAAAAATTTTGATCGTCCGTATTTTGCCAAATCCATTTCTGAATTTTGGCGACGGTGGCATATCTCGCTCTGCACTTGGTTTAGGGATTATATTTACATTCCTCTCGGCGGTAATCGGGTGGGGAAGTGGCGCTGGTATTTTAATATTTTTATAGTTTTTCTAATAAGCGGATTGTGGCATGGCGCGGCTTGGACGTATGTGAGTTGGGGAGCTATATTGGGAATTTTTATGATTTGTTCCGTTATTACCCGACAGTTAAGACAGAAAATATCCAATTTGCTTGGCATATCCAAACATCCTCTCCTAGTAAAAATATATACAACCATGGTTACGTTCCATTTGATTGTTTTTTCCTGGATATTTTTTAGGGCCAAATCAATCTCTGACGCTCTTTACATTGTAGGGAGTATTATCTCTGACGCGAATTTAAAACCGTCAAGCATTTTTATCTGGCAGAAGGTTAGTCTGCTGGCGGCTTTTTCCGGAATTATTTTCTTGCTTATTGTTCAGCTGGTTCAGAGAAAACACCAAATTATTGAGGCTTTTTCAAATAAGCACATACTGATAAGATGGGCTGGTTATGTGGCGCTGATTTGGGCGATATTTATGCTCGGCGAGTTTGGCGGCCAGCAGTTTATCTATTTCGTGTTTTGAAATGTCTCGTGTTAAGAGTAAATTTCATTGAGTTAATATTATGAAAGAGTTTTTTATCAAGGCTGTCTTTTTTTTAGGTATTAATCTGTGCATATTAACACTCCTTATCATCCTCGGCCGACTGACAGAAAAACGGTTGGAGTATGACCCCGGGGACACTGAATCCAGTCTGTTAGCTATGCGGAAAGGCGCGGAGTATGGCTTCGTTCTTCTTGGTACATCCCATGGCCGAGTTTTTTCTAGAGGATCAAAACAACCGGCAGTGGAAAAGCTGCTTGACAAGAGTTTTTTTAATTTATCCAAAGGTAGCGGCGCCGGTATTATTCCGGCAAAAATTTATTTAACGCAGTTTTTTAATGACGGGAATAGAACGCCACTGGTTGTTTATCTCATAGACCCGTGGATTTTTTATTCTTCAAAATGGAATGAGAAAAATTATTTTCCGGCCAGCGAACCGTTTAGTGTGGCGTTTTTAAAAGGTTTAATATTGAATGGTATCCATCATAGTGTTATCATTAACTATTTTAAAACTAAAATTGAGGCGCCGTGGTTTTTAAAACATCCACAATCTATTAATGAGCCGCGCGAGTTTTTGGTTTCCGTTGATGCATCGGTGGTGCGCGCGCGCCTAAATAATTTGTATCAGGACGGTCAGTCTCCGGAGAGTTTTCGGCGATACGCGCCGCAGGTGGACGAGATCGTGAGTATTGCTCGCGATCACGACGCTAAAATGATATTCATTGTTCCGCCAACGCTTCTTGGGGATTTGCCCGGCGTTGATTTGGTTAGGCAGAAAATAGATGAATATGCTGCGACAGGAGATGCCGAATTTTATGATTTTTCCAACGCCATCGCTGATCCCCGCCTTTATTATGACCACGATCATCTTAACCGGCAGGGCGTAAACTGCTTCGCTAAAAATTTCCTGAAACCAATTCTGGACGGGGTCGCAACCGCGAGCTCTTCATCGCGTTTTACCTGCGATTAACTGCGCGGGAGATTCTCTTGTAATAATTCACAAGTGGCGTATAATACGCGGCGTCTGAACATGGTAGGCTTTCGCATAATCCGCCTCCATAAATGTTAATTTTATTGCCGCCAAAACTCCCTTTGGTCGCCCCCTTGGGGGTTTTGATTGTCGGCAATAAAATTAACATTTATTGCGGCTCGGCAGTGTTTAAACATTGTGTTAGTATTAGTTTTATGACCGAAAGGGTTAAATTAATCAAGACCGGGCCAACCACCATGGCTCTTAAGGATCGACACGATAACCAAGTGGCGAATTTTGTAATCAGGGAAGATTTGGAAAAAGCCTTAGTACTGCTAAAAAAAATCAATAATCTTCGAGCAGTTGATGGAGCGCCTATTTATAAAACACGACTGTACAACGGCATCTCCACATGGTCTTTCCATCAGCATTCTCTATATTTGCCGGCTTTGAGCGAATTTATCAAGTATGACGAAGTAATGGAATTTTTTTACCGCGCTGGCGCAAAATACGAGGTTGAGGCTTCCCATGAGCTGACCGAGCTAGTCGGCTATATGGAGGCGAGCGGGGTAAGGATAATCAAGTCCTTTTTACCGCTTGTCAGCCTAAAAAAGACAGCAGCGAAGCTGATGAAAATAGCGGCGGCTTCCTTGGCTTTTTTTGAAAGTTTGGTTGCTTGCGTTAAGCTAATTGTTTTTCGACCGACTGTTTTGGTATACAGTCCAGACAAGCTTGACCCGCGAAGCCGTTCTGATTTTCGGGTAAGCGCCGTGTATGATTACCTGCGTGAGCAACACGTTCCCTATATAGAGATAGTTCACACACTGTTTGGCCGCGAATTCATGAAAAATATTTGGGAAAGAAAAAGATTGGTGATTTACAAGGAGCTGTTTACTTGGGGGGATTGGTTGGAAAAAAACTCATTCAAGAATTATGATCTTTCGTCCATTGAGGAGCGCCACCGTAAAGTGGTCACGTTATTAATAAATGAGGTGGACAAATCGTCCCGGAAGAGCGTTAGGTTCATCAAAAATTTTTCTCGACTTTTAAAACTGGCAAAAGTGAAATTGTTTGTCTCGCTGGATGACATGCGCCATGTTCAAGAAATAATTTGCGCGTGCAGATCGAATGGCGTTAAATCTTATGGCTTTCAACACGGCCATATCACGAAATTTCACGCCGGTTGGATGAACTATGAAATTCCAAAAAATTATTGCGTCACTTTTGACAAGCTGTTTGTGTGGAATGACTATTGGAAAAAAGCGTTGCTGGAACACAGCTCTTGCTATGACGAATCTAATGTTGAGGCTGGAGGCGAGTTGCGTCCGCCTCCGGAAATTCATTACCAACAGCGGACTAATCCGCCGGCCAAAATATCCGATCTTTGTCTACTCATACCTTATGAAAGCATCGCTCCTAAAGATGAAATTAAGCCTTACATTAAACGGCTTAAGGATAAGGGCGCGCGCTTGATTTTTAAACTTCGTCCGGACGTGTCCGCTGAATCGCAATTAAACGAATACGGCCTATCTGGCTCTGACGCGGAGGTTGTGAGCAGGCTAAACAGCGATGTGTTAGCGCGAGTAGATGCCGCGGTTGGAGTTTATACGACTTTTTTATACGAAATGATTTTTTACGAAAAACCAGTATTTATTTTACGCACGTCCTTCGCGCTCGGACTGTCACTTGTGGAGGATGAGGTGGCCAGTGAACTGCGCGAGGATTTCAGCGAATCGGACATCCTCGATGCCATAAAAAATTTCCAGGGTAAAAAGCGAATCGCATGGCCAGTGGCGCCACGTTTAAAAGATACTTTGCGGAAAGTTATCAGCCTATGAGAAAATTTTTTTCCAAATTAAAAGGGGACCTAAAGCAATTATTTGGATATCCTGACTGTCAATACGGAGTGGAATTTACGGTTGATTATGCCGCGTATTGGAAAAGGCGGAGAGGGGATCGGGAAGCGTATTTTTCTCCTTGGCAAAAAATTAGAGCTGACAGAACCCTGCGAATAATTGAGCCCGGTTCAAGTGTGATTGATTTAGGCTGTGGTGACGGCGCGGTCCTCGGTTATTTAAAAGAACAGGCGAATATATCAGGTATTGGCGTTGATATGGACAGGCGTATGCTGGATAAAGCGTGTCAACTGGGAATTGAAACCATAGAGATGGACATTGGCGATATTGAAAAAATTAAAACCTTGCCGGAGACAGATTATATTTTAGGTTTTGAGATTTTTGAACATATTCCAAATCCCGAACGCCTTTTGTGCCATTTAATGAGTAAGGCTAGAAAAGGAATTATTTTTTCCGTGCCCAACACCGGCTACTACGCCCATCGTCTACGGCTTTTATTTGGCAAGTTTCCTCTTCAATGGATTGTTCATCCGGGCGAACACCTGCGTTTTTGGACGGCGCGGGATATGAAGTTCTGGGTCCGATCCATGGGCCTCGATCTTAAGAGATTGATTTTGTACGAAGGTCTGCCGGTATTGAACAAAATATCCTCATCGCTTTTCTCTCAAGGAATGATTATTCATATTGCTAAGTATGTGCGGCATTAATGGTTTTAATTTTTCCGATGAAGCGCTTGTTCTGAAAATGAATGAGGCTACGCGTCATCGCGGACCGGATGCCACCGGTCATTTTGTGGACTCTGTTGTTTCTCTAGGCCATAATCTTTTGGCGATTACCGAAACTCCGTCAAATTCTCGCCAGCCGTTTGTCTCTGATGACAAAAATTTTGTTTTGATATTTAACGGTGAAATATATAATTATCGCGATTTAAGAAAAGAGTTGGAGAAGGAAGGGGAGAAATTTAAAACGGATAGCGACACCGAAGTGCTGTTTAAAGGTCTTATCAGGCGTGGCTCGTCATTTACGGATTCCCTTGACGGGATGTTTGCCTTCGCTTTTTATGATAAAAGGCGCTCCAAGATCGTCCTGGCGCGCGATTCGTCCGGCATCAAGCCCTTGTATTATATTTATGATGGCAAAAAATTAATTTTTTCTTCGGAGATCAGGGGGATTTTGACTCATCCGGAAATTCCGCGCCGGTTATCTTATGACGCGCTTAATATTTATTTTCTTTTGGGCTATGTGCCGGGAGCGCGGACGCTTATTGAGGGTATACACAAAGTATGCCCCGGTCAGATTATTGGGTGGAGCGCCGGCGTCAGCGAGTTGCGCTTTGAATGGTTTGGAGATAAAAATCGATACGACCCGAATTTAACTTATTCGCCGGAAAGTCTTCGCTCCACCATGCATCAGGCGGTCGCCTCCCACACCCAGGGATTAAGGCCGCTTGGCCTATACTTGAGCGGCGGGATGGATTCATCCGCTATATTTTATGAACTGTATAAGCTAAAAGGCAAATCACTTAAAACCTTTACCACACGATTTGATGTTAACGATGATTATTTTAACGATGACGCGAATGTGGCAAAAAAGATAACCGCTGAATTTGGGAATGATCATTCTGAGTTGCTGGTTAAAGAAGATGATTTTATAAATTCAATTGAAAAAGTCATTGAGTGCATTGAGGAACCGCGCTGGGCGCCGCATATTACCTCGCAATGGCTTTTGGCCAAAGAAGCCGCGAAAAGCGTGACTGTAATTTTAAACGGCAGCGGCGGAGATGAGCTATTTCTGGGGTATCAAAAACAGCTTCACTCTAAGAGAATCCATAGCTATTATGAACGCTACCCAACGCTCCTCATGGATGTTCTATATACAATGCATGCCATTAAAGAGAAGCGAGTTAAGCCGACGCATTTTTTGCCATTGCATAGCGTGGTTCAGAGATGGGCGTATATAAACAGCGTTTGGTTTAATCTGCCGGCCTCATTTTTTAAATTTCCCTATCGCTGGGACGTGGTAAATCTTGCTAAATATCTTCTGTCCATAGCCGCTCCTCCGATAATCAACCCTTTGCCCGACGAAGAAAACGCCCATGGCGATCTTGATCGTTTTTTTTGGCTGGCGGACGAAGAATTTTTGCGTACGGACAAAATTACGATGCATTACGGTATGGAGGGCAGGTTTCCTATTTTAGCGAGAGGGGTTCAACAGTACGCCAACAGCATACCTTCCAAAGAGAAGGTGGTTGGCAGTGTTACAAAAAAAATAGTCAGAGAAGCCTATCGCGGTTATTTGCCCGATTACGTGGTAGACAAACCAAAAACCGGCTGGAAGGCGCCGGTTACCACATGGATGAATTCCAAACTGGGAGTATATGTCCGCGAGGTGTTATCTGAAGGATTTTACCCGGAAACAGGGTCGCTTTTTAACTTCATCTCGGTGCGAAAATCAATGGATTTATCAAAGGGATACAGCATTGGCGCGCTAAAGAAATTCATGCCAATTTTTTCATTTCAGATTTGGGCGCGTCAGATGAAAATCAAGATTTAATTTCCACAGATCGTTCAATTTTTTCCGTGGGCGGAGAAGAACCTCCGTCTTTTTTAATAAAGTATAGCACGATTAAATTACCAAGGTATTTAGTGCCCACCTTGCTGATAACTATGCCCCATAAGCCGTAAGGAGCGATCAAGAGAAGCATCAGAATGACGCGCGTGACGGCCACGGTTATCTCCACGATGTATTTTTCTTTGACCGCGTTTTTGGCTACGAGCGCCGTGTTACCCAAATTTCCATATAGCAAAAAAGTAAGAGCAAAAAATTGCGACAGCGGCACGGAGTTTAAGTATTGCGGGAAAAGAAAACGATAAATGTAAGGGGCGATTGCGATGTACAAGAGAGTGGCCGGAATCAAGAATATCATTGAAACAAGAAGTTTTTTATAAACCGTTGTTTTGAGCTGGGCGCTGTTTTTGTCCGCGAGTTTTGGCAGAGCCAGCGTGATTATTTTTTTGAGTATGTTGCGTCCTTGGTCCGGGACAATCGCGGCGAAGTTGTAAACAGCCAACTCCACCGCGCCAATGTGCTGGAATATGAGCACCTTATCAATGTGTTCACCGATAGTGGTAATAACATTGATAATGCTTAAGTGTTTGCCGAAGCGTATGGCGGGCGCGTGATTTTCAGTGGCCAGATTGAATGTGCGAACTATTCGCTTGTACGAAATCATTGCCACAATAGCGTGAGTACCCAGGTAAGCGGCGGCTAAAATAGCCGGGTTCTTTGTGAAAAACAGCGCCACGATTAAAACAGTGGTTCTGATTAAATTATTAGCGACTTCATACGTAGTTCTTTTTTTAAAATCTTTTTTTCCTTCCAAAAAGGCACCGTACAAATTGGCGCTGGTGATAAATGGCATTACAATGCCGAGCGCGAGCAAGCCTAGAGATATCGTTTCATTGCCTCGGTAATAGTAATAAAAGGACGCGCCCCAAGCGACTGCGAGCGTTAGACTGCTCCATTTTAAATTTAAGCGAAAAGCGGAGCGCAAGACACCGCCGAATCCGCGCGCCACGGCCGTAACAATTGCCAAGTCTAGGCCGGAAAGCGAAAAGACAGTCAATATCTCCCCTAAAGCCAGGATATAACGATAGGTTCCAAATGTGGATGGCAAGAGAAGGTTGGCGAAAAAAAGAGACGCAACTAAACCAATCGCCGAAGCCGACACTTGGCCCGCGAAAAGCCAAAAGCCGCCTTTCGCCAAGTATACCATGTCTGTCTTGGTGTACTTTTCGCTTTTTTTCAGTATGATGTACGCTTTGTGCTTCAAACCGTCAAACATATGCTATTTAAAATAAACTCTCACCCATTCCGCCAGCATCATCAGAGTCCAAATTCTCTTGTCGTTATTTTGACGCCCCTCCAGCCGGTTGTCAATTAATCGGCGCAGAAAATCTTGTTTAAATCCAAGAGACAAAAAATTATTATCCAAAAGTTTTTCTTCAGCCATAGGTTTAAACTTCCCTTTTAACCACGCCTCAAGCGGTACGTCAAAACCTTGTTTGGGGCGATCAATGCACTCCCTCGGCAAATATTTGTAAGCGATTTTTTTTAACAAATATTTTTTTTGCAATCCACGCAGTTTTAGTCTGCTCGGCGCTCGCGCCATAAGCTCAACCAGTTCATGATCAAGAAGAGGCGACCTGACCTCCAACCCGTGTGCCATGCTCGCGATATCAACTTTGGCTAAGAGTTGATCCGGCAAATGGGTTTTGAAACCGAGATAGAGAAAACGGTCAAGCCATTCGGAGTTCTCAACCTCCCGCAGAAATTTTTCAGAATAAGATTTCCACCGAGAATTTTGGACGCGGTCGTTAAGCTCTTGCGAATAGATTGCTGCTTTGTCCAGAGGCGTAAAATAAGAGGTCGCGTTCAGATAAAATTCAAGCGGTGTCTTACTAAAGCTTTTGAGGTATGTTTGAATTTTATTTTTTCCGACTCGCCCCGCTACTGCAGCCAATATTTTTTTAGCCGGCAGATAATGGAACAGCTTGTACAAACTAACGGCTAAATAACGGTTATAACCCGCGAAACTTTCGTCTCCGCCGTCGCCGTTTAAAGCCACCGTAACTTCACTTGCGGTGCCCTGGCACAAAAACCATGTTGGCAAGGCAGATGTGTCGGCAAAAGGCTCTTCATAGTGATAGACTAACTTTGGAATTATTGACGAGGCATCAGGATTAACAATCAATTCGTGGTGGTCGGTGTGATAACGGTCGGCCACGAGCCTGGCGTATTTAAGCTCATCCGTGGGGAGGCCGAACCCCACTGAATATGTTTTTATCGGAGCGATGGACTGTTCAGCCATAAAGGCCGCTATTAAGCTGGAATCCACGCCTCCGGAAAGGTGAGCCCCTAAAGGCACATCAGACAAAAGACGTATTTTAACGCACTCCTTCAGTTTTTGCGTAACGCGTTCCATCCACTCATTCTCGTTCAGATCAGTTTTTTTATCAAAATCAATGTCCCAATATTGTTTTTTTTCCATTCGTCCGTCGTCGCGCACAATTATATAATGTGCCGGCTCCAATTTCCAAATATTTTTTATACCTGTTTTGGGAGCGGGGACATAGCCGTAAGTTAGATATTCATCAATGGCCTCAAAATCAATTTCTTTTTTAACTTCTTCATTTTTTAAAATCGCCTTAAGTTCAGAGGCAAATACAAACACACGGCTGTCAAAATAATATTTTATGGGTTTTTTTCCCAGCCTGTCTCTGGCGATAAACAATTGTTTTTTTTCCCCATCCCATATCGCAAAAGCAAACATGCCACGCAGTCTTTTGACGCATTCAGGGCCGTATTTCTTGTATAAATAAATGATAACTTCGGTATCGGATCGCGATCGGAATTTGATGCCGTCTTTTTCCAGCTCATTTTTTAATTCTATAAAGTTATAAATTTCACCGTTGAAAGTAATCCATATTTGTTGCTCGCTGTCGCTCATGGGCTGATGTCCGGCGGGGGAGAGATCAATGATAGAAAGCCGTCGATGGCCGAGGCCCACATTGCCGGACACAAAAACACCCTCATCATCCGGACCTCGATGAGCTATGACGCCAGTCATTCGCAAAATCTCGTCATTAGAGACTTCTTTAAATTGGTTAAAGTAAAGTTTTCCGGCTATGCCGCACATAAAAAAATCAAAAATCAAATCTCAAAATATTAGAGACTCGCGATATTTATAAACCATAAATCGCGGCATACTTGTTCGCGGTTTGTTCTATAGAAAATATAGTCGCGCGGGCGGTTGCTTTTTGCGAAAGTTCGTTTCTCATTTGCTCATTACTCATTATTTCACGCAATGATTCATGAAATTTTTGGTTATCATCTAGCCGGTATAATAAGCCGGCGTCTCCCAAGACTTCTTTGTTTCCTCCGACATCGGTTGCCAGGGTTGGAATACCGGCAAAAAGAGTTTCTATCAAGGTGATGGGCAGACCTTCGTATCTGGAGGGGAGGATAAACAGGTCAAAAGCTTTCATGTAACGGTATGCGTCAGGAATATCGCCGGCTAATATTACGAAATCCCGCAATTTGTTTTCCTCAATCATTTTTTGATATTTTTCCTTTTCCGGCCCATAGCCTATAATTATAATCGCGGAGGAGGGACGCGACTTTTGTATCTCGACGGCATTCTTAATAAGGAATTCGTAGTTTTTCTGATAAGCGAGGCGACCGACAGAGCCGATAAGAAATTTATTGGAAAAATCTTTTGATAGCTTAGCTGATAAAGTTTTTTTGGCTTCCTCTTTGGATAAAAAATTCTGATCCTCGGCCGCAAGCCCGTTATAAATAATTACCCCGCCCCGCGCCAGTCCGATGTCGCGGCAGTAATCATAGTTTTCTTGGCTTACAAAAACGGGCATATCTACAAAAGCCAGGATTAATCTAAAACACAGTGTGTAGAATCCGCGAAGCACTGAATTTTTTGCGTAATGAGGGTCAATAACCGAAAGTCCTCTGAAGGTGAAAACGGTTTTCGGTTTGCATTTTGACATTTTTGCTCCGATCGCGCCGAGCAGGGCGTTACTGCTGTTGAAATGCACAATGTTCGCGGGATGTGAATCAAGGTATTTTTTTATTTCAAAAATTAAAAGTAGATTCTTAACGGGATTATGACTGCGAACAAGATTCCGGAAGTTCACGTGAGGAATATTGGCTTCCTTGAGCTTATTTTTCAAAAAATCCCCTTGCCCAAAACCCACAGTTACGTCATGACCGTTTTTTTTAAATTGTTTAGCCAAATTAAATACAGAGACTTGCGCTCCGCCGATGTCGCCTTTGGTGATGACTATAAGGATTCGTTGTTTCTGCATAATATCTGCTTTGGGTATTGAAGTTTTGGGAAGGAAATGATAAGATATTGACACTAGATAAGCAAATTTATGCAACTACTCTACATCGGCGGCGGTTTCGTGGGAGCTTGTTCGGCGGCGGTTTCGGCCAATAGCGGCCACCAGACGCTGGTTTATGATATAGACGAGCGCAAGATCGGCATGTTAAGCTCTGGCGACCGAGATACCATAGAATCGTGCCTTTTTGAAGAAGGATTAGGCGATCTTTTGGTGCGCAATAAGGAACGGATTCAGTTTACCACAGACTATCAAAAAGTGGAAGAGTTTTTGGATAGTTGCGACGCGGTGTTTATGTGTCTTCCCACGCCGGAAATTGGCGAAACAGGGGAAAGCGACTTGAGTTTTTATAATTCCGCCGCGGCCAAGCTGGCCGCGTCATTGGCAAAGCGCGGCCGGGGCGCAGAGACACAGCACATTGTGATTGTCAACAAAAGCACTGTACCCATAGATATGGTTGATAGAACGCAAGATGTAATGGAAAAATTCGGAGTAAAAAACTATGGCGTAGTGTCTAATCCGGAATTTTTGGTGGAGGGCAAGGCGGTACAGGGTTCGCTCAAACCGGACAGGGTGGTCATCGGCGCGTGGAAAGAGGATGACTTTAAAGTCATGAGGCAAATTTATCAGCGTTTTTACGACTCTCCAACCGCGCAATATTTGGAGGTAAACCCCAAAGAAGCGGCGGCCGGCAAACTTTTAGCGAACTTTTATTTATTCAACCGTCTGGCCGTGTGTTTTGACGTCATTGGACGGACATGCGAGACTTTTTATGATTTAAGATTTGAAAATATCAGAAGGATATTGACCGGCGATAAGCGAATAGGCGAATGGGGTTTCTATGACAGCCTGTACGCAGGCGGAAGCTGTTTTATCAAAGACGCCCGCTCGTTATCACATCAGTTGCAGACCGCGGGGCAGAACGCCGCCATGGTAAGCGAAACATATCTGGCCAATAAGAGGCAGTTGGAGATGTTTCTTGGGCGCGCTGAAAAAGAGGTTGATTTTACATGGGCAGGTAAATCCGTCGCGCTTTTGGGTTTGGCTTTCAAGCGGGATACCAACGATACTCGCAATAGCCCAAGCATTGATATCGTGCGGATCCTTCTGGAAAAGGGAGTGAAGCAAATCACGGCATATGATCCCGCGGCCATGGATAATTTCAAATACTTTTTTCCCGCTTCGTCCGCCATGCGTTATGCCAGTCATGAATCTGAATCTCTGCGTGGATGCGACGCTCTAATCATTGCCGCGGACTGGCCGCAATTCCGCGGTTTGGCGGATACGATGCTCGACGGTTCGGCACGGCCTCTTATTTTGGACGGCCGACGAATGTTCCAGCATCGCTATGAAGATTTGCAGAAAGCGGGATTTGATGTCATTGCTGTCGGGTCGCCGCTCATAAAATCAAATTTTGTTTAATCTTATGCTTTCTATTGAATCATTAAAATCCAAACAAGAAAAAATTTGCGTGGTCGGACTTGGTTATGTGGGACTTCCGCTCGCGGCAAGGCTGGCTAAAAATTTTAGCGTAATCGGATTTGACGTTAATGAAAAAAGAGTGGCCGAGCTGAAACAGGGGATTGATCGCACTAAGGAAGTGGAAGAAAAGGAATTAAAGGAAGTTGCGATAGAGTATAGTACGGATCCCAAGAGCATCGCCCGCTCAAAATTTATCATAGTGGCTGTTCCAACGCCGGTTGATAGCGGGAATATTCCCGACCTTACGCTCGTGGAAAAAGCCACTTCAACCGTGGGGCAGAACCTTACCAAGGACAGTGTGGTTGTATATGAGTCCACCGTATATCCGGGCGTTACGGAAGATGTTTGCGCGCCTCTTTTAGAGAAGATGTCAGGTTTAAAAGCCGGTTCGGATTTCAAAGTCGGCTATTCTCCGGAGCGCGTGAATCCCGGCGATAAAGAGCATACTATAGACAGAGTAACAAAGGTTGTGTCCGGCATGGATCAAGAATCGTTGGAATTGACCGCCGAGGTTTATGGATCAATCACCAAAGTATTCAAAGCCGCGTCCATTAAAGTGGCCGAAGCGGCCAAAGTTATTGAGAATACCCAGCGCGATTTGAATATAGCTCTTATGAATGAGCTGGCCGTGATTTTTTCACAAATGGGCTTTAGTGTGTACGACGTGCTCCGGGCCGCGGGCACCAAGTGGAATTTTCTAAAATTTAAACCAGGACTCGTTGGCGGCCATTGTATTGGAGTAGATCCGTACTATCTTACCTACAAAGCGCAAACCTTCGGTTACCATCCGCAGGTAATACTTGCCGGCCGAAGAATCAATGATTCCATGGGCGCCTGGATGGTGCAGGAGATAATGAAATCAGCGGTAAAGCTTGGCAAAAACGTCAGCTCGCTGAATGTATTGATTGCCGGCATGACTTTTAAAGAGAATGTGTCTGATATTCGCAACTCCAAAGTGTTTGATATATACCAAGAATTGGCGCGCTACGGAATTAAGCCGTTTGTGCATGATCCGTACGCTGATAAAGAAGATGTTAAGCATGAGTATGGCGTGGAACTTTGCGATTTGGAAAGCCTGCCGAAGATTGATCTGTTGATTATGGCGGTGGCGCATGAAGATTATAAAAATAAATCATTGTCGGAGTGGAAAAAAATATTGGGCAATGGTTGTTTGATTGCCGATGTCAAGGGATTATTTGAAAGAGATGAAGTGGAAAAAGAGGGGATGCGATATTGGAGCCTGTAATTCGCAGACAGAAATTCAGTAGCTATTCCGGCTTGGCTCTGGTTAAACATAGAGCAATTTGCTATCAATTATGCGTGCTCTCAAGTTAGTTATCCGCGAAATAAAGAATTGGCCCATTAAGGGTGTAAATTTTAAAGATATTACTCCACTTTTGAAGGATAAAAAACTCTTTCGCAGAATGGTTAATCTTTTGGCCAAGCCGTATATCGGAAAAAGAGTGGATAAAGTGGTCGGCATTGACGCTCGCGGATTTATACTAGCCGCGGCAGTGGCGTATAAACTTAAATCAGGTTTGGCTATAGCGCGTAAGAAAGGAAAACTTCCTTGGAAAAAGGTGTTCCGCAAGTACGCGTTAGAGTACGGAAGTAACACGATTGAGATGCACAAAGATTCTATCTCGCCGGGCGACCACGTGCTCATGATTGACGACGTACTGGCGACTGGAGGCACTATGATGGCGGCGATTGATTTGGTAAAAAAGTTAAAAGGCAAAATTATCGGTATCGAGTTTTTGATTGAGCTGGGGTTTTTGAATGGAAGGAAGGTTTTAAGTAGGTCCCATCATACAATTACTTCGCTAATTAAATATTAAGTTTACTTTATCAATGGCATATATATTAATTTTAATGCGCTACAACGCATCGGACCACAGTCATTCGCGCATGAAAATTAATATATATTTGGGGGAACTAGCGGCATATCATGGCGAAGACTTTATGAATATGACTGACGCAAAGGCTACAATCGGAATTATTGGCGGTTCGGGTTTGTATGAGTTTTTTGAAGGCGATGTGAACGAAATTTCTGTTGAAACAGAATATGGTCATCCGAGTGATAAGATTTCCGTTGGGCAAATGTTTGGAAAGCAAATTTCGTTTGTTCCTCGCCATGGGAAAAAACATTCTTTGCCGCCACATAAGATTCCTTACACGGCTAATATCGCGGCTTTGCATTCGCTCGGCGTCAAACAAATCATTTCTCCGTGCGCGGTAGGTTCATTAAAATCAGAAATTGAGCCAGGACATTTTGTTATTTGTGACCAGTTTGTTGATCGGACTTATGGTCGGGCACAAACTTTTTTTGACGGGCCGTCCGTGGCGCACATAGAAACAGCCGATCCTTATTGCGCGGAGCTTCGCCGCCTTGCTATTGATTCCGCCAGTCGCTTGGGCTTAAAGGCTCATCCCAAGGGTACTGTCGTGGTGGTGCAGGGTCCGCGTTTTTCCAGCACAGCCGAGAGCTTATGGTTTTCGCGGATGGGCTGGGATCTGGTAAATATGACCCAATATCCGGAAGTCGCTCTCGCGGCCGAACTCGGCATTTGCTATTTGAACATTTCCGTTGTTACTGATTATGATGTCGGCGTGTACGCCAAACATGGGATTGCTCCGGTATCCATTGATCAAGTTATGGCCATTTTCAAACAAAGCACGGAAAAATTAAAAACATTAATTTCGGAAATAATTCAAAACGTTCCAAGCGGTTGCGCGTGCGAATGTAAACAAAGAGCGGAAAGGGCGAAGATAACGTAACTTTAAAATCCTAAACGTAATTGTCATTTAAGGTATTCTGGTATTTAAAGTTAATGACAAATGTATGTCCAAATATCTAGTCACCGGCGGGGCCGGGTTCATAGGAACCAACCTTGTTAAAGAATTGCTCGCCCGAGGGCATGAGGTTGTTGTTTTGGATAATTATGCCGCGGGCAAGAAAGAAAACAGGATTCAAAAAGGGGCGCTTTACATCGAGGGTGATATTCGCAAGGAAGAATATTTGGGCAATGCCTGCGCCGGCGTTGACGGAATATTCCACACGGCTGCTTTGCCGCGAGTCACTTTTTCGGTGGAGAATCCGGAGTTGACGCATGACGTGAATGTAAATGGCACGCTTAAGGTTTTACTGGCCGCTAAAAAGCAAGGGGTAAAAAGAGTGGTGTTCTCGTCTTCATCATCCACATATGGCGGGCAGTCTGCTGATAAACTTTTAAACGAAGATGAAGCTATTAAGAAGCCGGTTAGTCCTTACGCTCTGCATAAGCTTATTGGCGAACATTATTGCCGTGTTTTTTCAGAACTATTCGGATTAGAGACCATCAGCTTAATTTACTTTAATGTTTACGGTCCGTATTTTGACCCGGACGGACCATACGCGCTGGTGGTGGGAAAGTTTTTAAAACAAAAAAAAGAAGGTCAGCCAATGACTGTGTGCGGGGATGGAGAATATTATCGCGATTACACTCATGTGGCAGATGTTGTGCGTGCGAACATCATGGCCATGGAGTCCGATAAAGTTGGGAAGGGAGAAACAATCAATATCGGTTGCGGCCGCCCTACCACGGTGAATGAGCTTGTCAAAATTATGGGCGGAAACTTTGTCACAGTTCCGCCGCGTTCAGGCGATCAACGTTTTTCCGGCGCTGACAACAACAAAGCCAAAAAACTTTTAAGATGGGAGCCGACCGTTACGCTTGAAGACGGTGTGGCGGAATTGAAGAGAGAGTGGAATTTATAAGAATATTAAAAAGACCGCCTAAATGATCTGTACCCCCAAAAAATGAACACTTTCGTGTCCACTTTACGGGGTACGGATCAAAGGCGGTCTTTTTAATATTTTTATGCCACCACACTAACAAACTTAGCCATCTTTCTGCTTCCGTCAAATCGGGTGCGTTTGCGTTCGCTGAATTTAACCTTGCCGTTTGATAAAGCAAATAAAGTATCGTCCACACCCTTGCCAACGTTGTTTCCCGGGTGAAATCGGGTGCCGCGCTGGCGCACAATAATCATGCCGGTTTTGATAACCTGTCCGTCATGTATTTTTACTCCCAGCCTCTTAGACTGCGAATCGCGGCCGAGCCGCGTAGAACCGCCTGCTTTTTTATGAGACATACCTTGAATAATTAGTATTGATTTATTAGCAAAAATATTGTACTATAAATGTCAGCAAATGTCAATATATGTTTTATCCTCCTAAACTATTCTTCCGAGACCTGTGGGTTAGCGTGCCGCTCACGTTAATGGTGGCAATGCAGGTGTATAATTGGGCATATCTGATTGGCAATGTTAAGCCTGGCGCGGAGCAGTATTTTTTGCATTATAACGTAATCTTGGGCGTTGATTTGGTGGGCGAGTGGTGGAAAATGTTTTATTTGCCAATCGGAGGCTTGGTTATTTTGCTCATCAATTACACGCTTTCCTATTCTTTGTATAGCTCAGATAAATTGTTGGCGCGGATTCTGGCGATCGGCGCGGTTATCGCCCATGTATTTTTAACTGCGGCGCTTCTTTTGCTTATTCGTTTGAATTCGTAAGTTGATAACTTGATGCGAATCTACGAATCCATGCGAATATTGCGAATACAATATAAGTGGTATTCGTTATATTCGTGTTTATTTGTAGATTCGCATCGATTTTCTCTTATTATCCTAAATATTCTGCGAACCTAAATCAGGATAGAAACTTTGGAGCTCGCCATTACATTCATATGATGAAAAGGGAAACTCAAAAAGCTGATCAGGTTCTTCTGTTGTATGTGTTTTTATTGGTGATATTCGGTTTGGTGGCTTTGACCTCGGCGAGCGCGCCGGTTGGATATGAGAGATTTGGCGATACTTATTATTTTATTAAAAAACAAATTTTTTCAGGACTTATTCCGGGCGCCGCCCTTTTTCTTTTTTTTGGCCACGTTAATTACCAACTGTGGAAAAAATTCAGCTCTATTATCTATTTCGCTGCGGTAATCATGTTGCTATTGGTGTTTATTCCTCCGATCGGGTTAACCATTAATGGAGCGCGAAGCTGGATAGAAATCGGGGCTTTTACTTTTCAGCCGTCCGAACTGGCCAAGCTTGTCACAGTGTTGGTGTTGGCCAAGTTTATGGCTGACCAAAAAAGGAATTTAGAAGATTTGCCATCAGGAGTACTACCAATCATCGCCATTCTTTCTCTCCCGCTGTTTATGATTGCCGCCCAGCCTGATGTCGGGACACTTTCTATAATTGCCGTGATTATCATTGCCATGCTTTTTCTTGGCGATATGCCAAAAAAGTTTTTGCTTGCTATTGCCGCGCTCGGCGCCATCGCTTTTGCCGTGATGATGATTGTAGCGCCCTATCGGGTGGCTCGGCTTAATACCTTTTTACACCCTGAACTTGATCCCCAAGGCGTCGGTTATCAGATTAATCAGGCTTTTTTAGCGATCGGCTCAGGGGGCTTTTGGGGAGTCGGGCTTGGCCATTCCAGGCAAAAATTTCAATATCTGCCGGAGGTGCAAGCTGATTCTATTTTCGCGGTTGTTGCCGAAGAAACCGGCTTTTTAGTATCGACTGTAATGGTCGTACTTATATTGTTGATCGGTTTTCGTATGTTGCGCATAGCAAAAGAGACCCATGATAAGTTTGGAAGGCTCGTTGTGAGCGGAGTCGCGATCTGGTTTGTCTGGCAATCGTTTCAAAACATTGGTTCAATGGTCGGTATTCTGCCACTAACAGGCGTACCGTTGCCGTTTGTAAGTCACGGCGGTTCGGCGTTCATGCTCGGTTTGGCCGCGGTGGGTGTTGTGGCGAATGTAAGTAAAGGAAATTAATTTTATGAACATACTCGTCTGCGGAGGTTCAGGATTCATGGGGTCGCATTTTGTTAAATATATCTTGAATAAGTATCATGGATACAAGGTGGTAGTTTTTGATAAATTGACTTACGCCGGCAATCCTGACAATTTGCGCGAAGTGGAGGCGGACGCGCGATATACTTTTGCGCACGGTGACATTTGCAAAAAGGAACAGCTGGAGGAAGTAATGAAGGATTATCCTGTTGACGTGATTGTAAATTACGCGGCTGAAACACATGTTGATCGTTCCATTATGGATCCGGACGCTTTTTTGCGCACTGATGTGCTGGGAGTGCGCAATTTGCTTGAAGTTACCAAAAAATTTGGATTAAAAAAGATGGTTGAGATTTCCACGGATGAAGTTTACGGCAGTATTGAACGGGGCTCTTTCACCGAAGAATCGCCTTTCATGCCGAATAGCCCATACTCCGCGTCCAAAGCCGGCGGCGACCTTTTATGTCGGGCGTATTTTGTGACATACAATACTCCAGTGGTGGTAACGCATAGCTGTAATTTTTACGGCACACATCAATATCCGGAGAAAGTGATCCCTCTTTTCATAACCAATCTTTTGGAAGGGAAAAAGGTTCCTTTATACGGAGACGGAAAAAATGTGCGTGAATGGATACACACGATCGATCATTGCCGAGCCATTGATGCCGTGGTTCATAAGGCCTCTTCCGGGTCGGTTTACAATATTGGAACGGGCATGGAGCTTAATAATTTGGAACTAACCAATCTAATTTTAAAATATGTTGGTGTAGGCACGGACATGATTGAATATGTCAAAGACAGGCCGGGGCACGATAGGCGCTACGCCATTGATTGCTCAAAAATCAAACGCGAACTCGGCTGGGAGACGCGGAAATCTTTTGAGGAAGGGCTTAAGGAAACGGTGGAATGGTATGTGAAAAATGAACAGTGGTGGAAAAAACTAAAAAGCGGTGAATATCTGGAGTATTATAGGAGACAGTATATTTAATAATTTTTTCTAATTACGAAACTAGCCTATTGTCATTCCGACCGAAGCGACATCACAGGAGCGTAGTGGAGGAATCCCTTGGCTCAATGGTCAAGGGATTCCTCCACTACGGCCTCCTAAGGTCGGCCTTCGGTCGGAATGACAAAAAAGAACTTCGTAAATTAAGGTATTTTGTCATCAAAGTATGAAACATATTTTCATCACGGGAAAAGGCCAGCTCGGTAGCTTTTACAAGGATTATTTTGAAGCCAAAGGAGCGACGGTCGCGGCGTTCGGCTCGGAGTTGGATGTGCGCGACGAGCGGACTATGAGAGCGAGGGTGGAGAATTTCCAGCCTGACTTAGTTATTCACACTGCCGCTAAAACCAACATTGACTGGTGTGAACAGCACAAACTTGAGGCGTTTAATATCAATACTTTGGGCACGGATGTGATTGGGAAGGTGTGCCAGGAAAAAGGAATTTACTTGGTGCATATCTCAAGCGGCTGCGTTCTGGAGAGCAAATCCGCGGACGATGCCCAAACAGAGGAAGTCGTTCCGAGCCCGCTCTGTTTTTATTCTTGGACCAAGGTTTGGGCCGAGGAGATGCTTAGCCACCGCGCCCGCAGGCACGGACTGAAAGTTTTACTGCTTAGGCCGCGCCAACTTTTATCATCCAAAGTGGATCCGCGCAACGCATTGACAAAAATGCTGACTTACAACAAGTTTATTGACACGCCCAATTCCTGCACCGTGGTGGAGGATTTAATGCGGGTAACCGAAGAGCTCGTCCATCGAAGTATCACGGGGGTCTACAACGTAACAAATCCGGGGGTAACCACTCCATATGAAATAGCGATGGCGCTCAAAGAGATTGTTAAGCCGGAAATGGAGTTCGTGAAAATCAGCAAACAGGAATTGAACAAAATGACTTTGGCGGAACGCGTTGACGCGGTGCTTGACACAACCAAACTCAATGGCGAAGGGATAGAGCTCAAGGAAATTCATGAGCGCATGCGCGAGGTAATGAATGATTTAAAAGCGAACATGGAAAGCGAGGGCGCCGCGAAGGCAATGGAGAAGACCAAGAAAGAGACAGAAGAGAAGCTAGGGTTGGTTAAAAAGACTAATCAATAAAAATATGTTGGTACTTGCGAGCACAGTTCACGACCCGGAGGCCGGGTTAAAATGGCTTTCCGATTTGCATCTTGGAGAATTGTTTGGATTATTTGATAAAATTATTTTGTCCGCGTCTCCGCTGACTAACAGAGAATATTTAAAGGAGCTTAAAAAAGCCGGCGTTGATGTTAATGTATTGTCTGTTAATAAGCCCGGTCTGGTGTATTTTGACGCGGTGAAACGGGCGTATAAGACTAACGCGATCACTATTTTTCAGTGTGATTTTGACAGGGTATTGCACTGGGCGCATTTTTTTTCAAGCGAGTTAAATAAGGCGGCTAAGGAAGCACTAAAGCATGACTATATAGTATGCGAACGACCGCCAAAAGAATATAAAGACCACCACGAAGCCTTATACGAAACAGAACAATTGCCGAGTGAGATTATCGCAAAGAGATTGGGAGAGAAAAAGTTTCACGATTATTTAAGCGGCTGTTTTGTCTTATCAAAAAAAGCCGCCCGCATAGCTGTAGAGCATGGAGGTTCAGTGGGGTTCCAATTCTGGGGATATTGGCCGGTGCTTATGAAAGAAAAAAGCATTAAACTTGATTACCTTTTTTTCAAGGGTTTAGGCTGGGAAACGCCGGATAGGTTCCAAAAAGAGGTAGCCGCGGCCGGCGGCGTGGAAAAATGGCGGGAAAATTTGTCCACGCCGGCTGAATGGAAAAAAAGAGTCAAAATGGCCAGGGAGTCTGTGGAGGAGATAATTTAATTTTTTTCAAATCCGCTAACGCAATAAAACACAATAAAACGCGCATTGACGCCGACTGGCATTTTTAGACGGGTTGGTTAGCGGAAATTAGAATCTTACCATGTTAATAGACGAGCCAACGGCTCGTCTATTTCGTATATTTCCTATTAATTCATCTTCTTATTAACGTGTCCCACGGACGTGATAATGTCACCCTGTGAAGGAAGTTAAAATGTCACCCCTGTGGTAGAATAATGAGTTATTTTTAACTCATTACTACTATGGGTATTGATATCAACTTTCTTCGTATGACACCACGCGATTTAGAACGGCGGGATATTATCCAGCGATTGTTGCGCCGGCAATTAACGGCCAAGACCGCGGCGCTCCAGCTCAAGATTTCAGTCCGCCACGCCAAACGATTAAAGGCGAAAGTCAAACAGCGGGGTTTGGCAGCACTGCTCCACGCGCGGCGCGGCACGCCAAGCCCCAATCGTTTGCCGGAAAGAGAACGAAAACAAATCAACGCCCTGCTCCACGAAAAATACTACGATTTCGGCCCCACGTTTGTCGCCGAAAAACTAAAGGAGCTTCACCGGATTGACCGCGATCCAAAGACCGTTCGGGCAATTATGGTCGCCGAGGGGCTTTGGAAGCCGCGAACGAACAAACGGAAAGCCGAGCATCGACAATGGCGTCTGCGCCGCGCCCCGTCCGGCGAGCTCATTCAGTTTGATGGCTCATACGAACATTGGTTCGAGGAACGGGGCGGGGAAATCTGTCTCTTGGCCGCCATTGATGACGCCACAGGGAACATCGTGAACGCCCGCTTTGACAGCGATGAGGGCGTGATGCCGGTCTTTGGCTTTTGGAAATAGTACGGCAAGCCGCTGGCCATATACTTAGACAAATTCAGCACCTATCATATGAATCATCCGCTCGCCAAAGAGAACGCCGATACACTCACTCAGTTTCAAAGAGCGATGCAAACATTCCGGATTGAGGTGATCCCGGCCAACTCACCACAGGCTAAGGGCCGGGTGGAGCGATTGTTCGGCACCTTGCAGGATCGTTTGGTCAAAGAGCTGCGGCTCCAGAAGGTCAAAATCATTGAGGCCGCGAACGAGTTTCTCATAAAGAAATTCATTCCCGACTTCAATCAACGCTTCGCGGTAGTGCCGCGCTCACCAGCGAATCTGCACCGGCCGCTCGGCAAGCGGGAGGCCGAACAATTACCAGCGATTCTTTCCCGCCACAGCGAACGTACCGTCCGCAATGATTACACTATCAGTTTTCAAAATCACTCAGCCAACCACCCCTGGCGCTTACGAATGCGCGCCAATGTTTTACAACATCAATTGACCAAAAGGTGACATTTTAACTTCCCTGAACAGGGTGACATTTTAACTTCCCGTGGGGGTATGACATTTTAACTTCCCGTTGACAAATTGAGATCAATAATTTTACAAATCATTTTGCTTGTGTTAATATAGTCTAATAATTAAGCTAAAACTATGACAATTCAACTTAATAATATTAACGAAATTAAACGCTTGGACTCGCAAAATATGCTTGGGAGTTTGCGACTTTTGGGGAAGCAAGTATGGGGGGTTTGGGGCGAGGCAAAAAGTGTAAAGATGCCACTAGCTTATAAAAAAATCAATAAAGTTTTGGTGTGCGGCATGGGTGGATCCGCCCTTGGAGCGCACATTGTTAAAACATTATTTCAAAAAGAGCTGGCGGTTCCTGTTGAGATATTAAATGATTATCATTTGCCCGACTTTGTAGACAATAATACCTTGATTGTCATTTCCTCCTATTCAGGCACGACAGAAGAGCCTGTGAACGCGGCGAAAGAAGCTTTGAAAAGAGATTGCAGAATTGTAGTTATTACAACTGGAGGAGAATTGGCGCCCTGGGCCAAAAAGAATCGCTTGCCTGCCTTGGTGTTCAACGCGTCTTATAACCCTTGCGATCAGCCAAGGATGGGGTTGGGATACGCGGTCGGAGGAATGACCGGGATATTTTCTAAGTTGGAGCTTGTGAAGTTTGGAGATAAAGACGCGAGGAGATTGGTAACCGCGATGCAGTCGGCGCAAAGAAAGTTTGATATAAAGGTTGATGAGAACATAAACTCGGCAAAACAGTTTGCTCGATCCGCGCTTGGACGAAGCATTTGGTACGTCGGGGCGGAGCATTTGGTCGGAAACGCGCACGTGGCCGCGAATCAGATGAATGAGAATGCCAAACGTTTTGCCGGGTACTTTGCCATTCCGGAGTTCAACCATCATTTAATGGAAGGCATGGGCTATCCTAAAACGAACAAAGAAAATTTGTTATTCATTTTGATTGACTCGAATCTATATGACAAGCGTGTTCAAAAAAGGTATGGAGTGACTAAAAAGGTGCTTGAACAAAATGGAATTAAATATTTATCATATAAATGCGTGGAAAAAGCAAAGCTTGGTCAGACCGGCGAAGTCTTGGTTCTGGGTAGTTACATAAGCTATTATTCAGCCTTACTTGAAGGTATTGATCCGACAGCGATTCCGTATGTGGATTATTTTAAGAAAGAGCTTAGGAAATAAATTATGGATTTATCCGTAATCACTGTCACATGGAATTCAGCAGAGTTAATCGCTGAGCAGATAAAGTCTGTGCGTTTGGGGTGTAGAAATATTAGTTTTGAGGAAATTGTCGTGGATAACGCATCAACGGACGGGACGGTGAGTGTTGTGGAAAAACAATCTGTCATCCCCGCGAAGGCGGGGATCCATGTCGCATCTTCAAACGGCCTGGATTCCCGCGAAAGCGGGAATGACAATGGTATAATTGGACTAATTAAAAACGACCGCAACACCGGTTTCGCCTATCCCAACAACCAGGCTGCCAAAATCGCGAAAGGAGATTTTCTTCTTTTTTTAAACCCTGACATGCGCGTGCAAGAGGGGAGTCTGGACGTCATGGTACAATGGATGAAAAATTATCCGGATGTTGGGTTGGCTAGTTGCAAGTTGGTTGATGAGCATGGAAACATCAATGAAGACGCCAAGCCGCGCCGTTTTCCCGGTTTTTTGGATCAAGCGGCGCTTATTCTAAAAATACCGCATATTTTTCCAGGCGTGCTGAATAGATATTTGTTCAAGGATTTTAATCAGGATAAGGAGCAAGAAGTAGACTCTGTCCGAGGTTCGTTTATGATCATGCGCCGAGAGGTTTACGAAAAATTAGGCTGGGCTTTTGATCCGCGTTACTTTATTTGGTTTGAGGATGTTGATTTGTGCCGCGAAGTTACGAGGTTGGGTTTCAAAGTTATGTATACGCCAGTTATAACATGCGTGGATTACGTTGGACAAAGTTTTAAAAAGCGCACCACTCTTTGGAAACAAAAACAGTTCACCAAAAGCATGGCGCAATATTTTAAGAAATGGGAGCCGTGGTATAAGTGGGCGACGATTGCGTTGCTTAGGCCGGCGGGAATTGTGATGGCGTGGGGGAATGATGTTTCACATAATTTAAAATGTAAAAATCAAAAATTAAACTGACAATTTAAAATTAAAAATTTTACATTTATGAAACTGTCGGTGCATTTAGTAAGCTGGAATGGTAATAAATACGTTCCGTATCTGTTTGACTCTCTGCGCAACCAGACCTATAAGAACTGGATGTTTTTGATTGTGGATAATAATTCGCGGGATGGAATGGTGGAGGTGATGAAAAAAGAGTTGGAGAATTTTCCGGTTGAATACAAGTTGATCCGGAATAAAGAAAATCTTGGTTTCGCGCCGGGACATAATCAAGCGTTTAGAGAGACGGATTCTGAATATTTTCTGCTTTTAAATCAGGACATGTATTTGGAGACGGATTGTTTGGAGAAGATGGTGAAGTTTTTGGACACACACCCGGAGGCAGCGGCAGTATCACCGAGGTTGATGAAGTGGAATTTCAATGTCATCCCCGCGAAGGCGGGGATCCAGTCACAACGGAATGGCGACCTAGATTCCCGCTTGCGCGGGAATGACAAATTAATTGAAGGACTTAAAGTAAGTTTTACAAATAAGATTGATGCGCTTGGATTAAAGGTGTTTAGAAATAGGAGAGTGGTTGAATGGATGACGCAGGCGGAATGGCCATTGCATGACGTAGGGAACGCAGATCCGCGTTCCCTACAACAGAACAACGGCATATTCGAAGTCTTTGGTGTCTCAGGCGCTTTTCCCATGTACAGGCACATCGCCATCAATGATGTGTTATTGTCCGGCGGTCAAATGTTGGATGAATCATACCACTCCTATAAAGAAGACGTTGATCTGGCATACCGGCTGGCTTCACGCGGTTTTAAGGCGTATGTTCTCTTGGATACAGTAGCTTACCATGACCGCGCCGGCGCCGGGCCAAAGGAGATGGGGGACGCGGCGGCGGCTAAAAACAAGAAAAAACAGTCGGAATGGGTGCGCTACCATAGCTATAAGAATCACTTAATGACCCTGTACAAAAACGAATACTGGCAGAACCTCATCCTTGATTTTCCCTGGATATTGTGGTATGAAATAAGGAAGTTCGTTTATTTTGTTTTGTTTGATCGCAAAGCGCTAAAGGGGCTGGGGGAGGTGTGGAGAACGCGAAAAGATTTGAAGATTAAAAGATTAAAGATTAAAAATTTAAGATTTGTTAGTTGGAGAAGTATGAGAAGATGGTGGATATGAAGGATATCAATATTGTTTTCCTCAATTATCTCATGAAAGATGACATACTCCGCGCGGTGGAGTCGTTGGTTAAGGACGTGCAGGATTGTCCGTATGATGTGCAGATAACGGTGGCGGATAATTCGGAGAATAAGGATGGAATTAGGGAGGCCTTGGCAGAAAGATTTCCAGGCGTGGAATACGTGAATTGTGGAGGCAACGTTGGATTTGGGCGGGGGAATGTGTGCGGGTTTAAGGCAGCGTCGGCGCGGTATTATTTCGCTCTTAATCGGGATACGGTAATTCCGGATAATTCACATACCATTGAGATGCTTATCAGGTTTATGGACGAACATCCGAAAATCGGGTGTGTCGGGCCAAAGCTTTTGAATATGGATGGTTCGCTTCAATATTCGTGTTATCGCTTTGATTTGCAGTCAATAATGATTAAACCGTTGAAGCAAATCAACTGGGATAAGAAATATAAATGGATTCAAAAATACGCGGACAGGCTCATTATGAAAGATTTTGACCATAATGAAACTCGGCCGGTAGACTGGGTGCTGGGCGCGGCCATGGTGGTGCGCAAAGAAGTTGTGGATCAATTGGGTTGGTTTGATGAGAGATACTTTATGTATTTGGAAGACTGTGATTGGTGCAGAACAATGTGGGAGAATGGATGGCCGGTGTACTATGTGCATGATATTGTAATCATGCATATGCACGCCCGCGAATCAGCCAAAGTGCCCGGGATTATCAAAGCGCTTTTTAAAAACAAATTGGCGAGAATACACTTGGCAAGTTGGGGGAAGTATTTGTTGAAATGGAGAGGGAAGCATTGGATTTAGAAAATATATTATAATAAAAGACCCCAGAGAAATTTCTTATTATGTTATCTAACCTTCCCAAAGTAGCTATCATCTATCTCTCTTTCCATTGCGAACCCTACATGGATGACGTTGTTTCGGCTTTGAAGAAGTTGAGTTATCCGAAAGATAGGGTTGCTTTTGTGATTGTGGATAATCCGCATCCGCAGTATGGGTCGTCGGTAAGGTATATTGAGGAAACAGTTATGCCTCTTTCGGGCGTTGAGTTGCCACAAGTGGTGATTCTGCCGCAAAAAGAGAATTTAGGATTCGCAGGCGGAAATAACGTTGGCATCCAATGGGCGATTAATAATAGGTACGATTATGTTTACTTCCACAATAACGACGGATTTGTGGCGGCCGACAGCCTTGAGCCACTGATCGCGGCAATGGAAAATGACAAAACCATTGGAATCGCTCAACCCATGATCCTGCTTTATCCGGAAACAAATCTTATAAACACGGATGGTAATTCATTCCACTATCTTGGATTGGCGTTCTGCGGCAATCTCCGCAAGCCCAAGGAGAGCGTGAAACATCAGCCGGTTGAAGAAATAGGGTACGCGAGCGGGGCGGCGCAGCTTATGAGAGTTGACCTGTTAAAGCAGTATGGCGCATGGGATCATGATTTTTTCTTGTATCATGAAGATTTGGAGTACTCGTTGCGAGTTAGAGCGCTTGGATATAAAATCGTACTGGTTCCAGACTCGGTGTTCTATCACAAATACAGTTTCAGTCGCAATAAAGAAAAATTTTATTATATTGAGCGAAACAGGTTTGGTGTAATGCTCATGTACTTTAAATGGCTGACTCTTTTATTGCTTTTGCCTATCGCTGGCGTGCTTGAGGCAGGGTTGATTTTATTCGCGTGGAAAAAAGGCTGGTTAAGGGAAAAACTATCGGCGTATGAGTATTGGTTTGATTTAAAAAATATTAAGTTATGGCTTTTCAAGCGTCAACGCATCCAAGCGATGCGCAAGGTAGGGGATAAGGCGCTGCTTTCTAAAGCAGTAAGTACAGTGGTGTTTGAGGAAAAAAGCATTGATAATCCGTTACTGCGGTATATTGGTAATCCGCTGATGGCAGTGTATTGGTGGGTGGCGAGGAGGTTGATTTTTTGGTAATATGAAAATACGTAAAGCAATTCTCACCGGTGGCGGACGGGCGACACGGTTGCGTCCGATCACTACGACAATCAACAAACATCTCATTCCGCTTGCCAATAAGCCGATGATTTTTTATGCCATAGAAAAAGCAGTTGAGGCGGGCATTGAAGAAATATTTATCAATACTAATCCGGGCGAGGATCAGTTGCAGAAGCATATCGGCGACGGCGGGCATTGGGGAATTGAAATCAAATTTTTTGAACAAGAAAGCGGGCCGCAGGGCATTGCCCATGTTGTTAAGTGCGCGGAAAAATTTATTGGAGATGAGCCTTTTATGTTCTATCTCTCCGATAATATTATTTTGGGCAGTCTCAAGTCCATATTTGAAAAGTTTCAAAAGGAAGACGCTGACTGCATGTTGGCATTCGCCAAAGTGCCTGATCCGGAGCGTTTTGGAGTGCCTGTTTTTAACGAGCAAGGCGAGCTAATTGATGTAGTGGAAAAACCAATAAATCCGCCCAACAATTTTGCCCAAACCGGCATTTATTTGTACGGACCAAAATTATTTTTCCGGGCTTTTGATAAAATAGAAAAAAGCGGACGCGGAGAATATGAAATTTCCAGCATCCATTCATACCTTTTAAAAACTAAACAAAAAGTAAGTTATCAAGAAATTACGGGCTGGTGGAAAGATACCGGCAAACCGGATGATCTTGTTATTGCCAGCGCGCTTTTACTGGATGAGATGAGGGCTGACAGCTTTAAACGAGAAGGCGCAATTTCCTCTGAAGCAAAATTAAGAGGGAATGTTCACATTGGACTGGGCACAACTATCGGCGGAGGAGTGGTTATAAACGGTCCGGTTATTATTGGCGAGAATTGCACCTTGGAAAATTGCTTTATAGGTCCGCACACAACTATCGGCGCCGGCTGTTCAATACGTAACGCCACCATAAGCGACTGCATTATCTTAGGAAATTCCGCCATTGATTGCCCGCTTAAAATTACAAACAGCATTGTTGGTGAACGTGTCACCCTGAAAAAGAATGGAGAAAATGGGGTGCACAGAATGATTATTGGAGATCATGCGTGGATTGAAGTGTAATAAACCATTGTGATTTCTCAAGCTTATCAAAAAATTTTTAGCATGGTTCTGTCTGAAATCGGATCCAGTGAGCGGGGTTTGACGCAAGATGAGGCGAAAAGAAGGCTGCAGAACTTTGGATTAAATATATTGCCTGAAGCAAAAGGTGAAGGTTGGTTTTTAATTATTCTGCGGCAATTTAAAAGTCCGCTTATTTATGTTTTGGTTGCGGCCAGCTTGGCGGTTTTTGCCTTAGGGGAACCGGTTGATGGTTCAATCATTCTTTTCGTACTATCTTTAAATGCCATCATTGGTGCATGGCAAGAAGGTAAGGCGCAAAATACTCTTCTGGCCTTGAAAAAATTCTCGGAAACATCGGCGACAGTAATTCGCGATGAAAAAGAAGTCATTCTTCCGGACGCGGAGGTTGTGCCGGGCGATATAATTATAGTTCAAGAAGGCGAAAAAGTTCCGGCTGACGCGCGCGTGATTGCGTTCAATAATCTCACAGTAAGCGAAGCGGCTCTGACAGGCGAATCATGGCCCATACATAAGGTTAGCGAGGAGATTGAAAAAGAAGGATTGTCGCCGGCCGACCAACGAAACATGTTGTTTAAAGGAACGATTGTTTTGGTAGGTCATGGTCGCGCAGTGGTGGTTGGCACAGGCGCCAATACGGTAATCGGACGCATCTCCACAGAGATCGCGGCCATTGATTCCGAGATTCCGCTCCACGCCAATATGCGTTCGTTTTCCAAAGTGATTATTGGGGTTGTTGTCTTTATTTGCGCTGCGCTTTTTATTGTTGGTATCGCTGCCGGTTATTCTCTCAAGGAGATGTTTATGGTTGTGGTGTCATTGTCGGTTTCGGTAATACCGGAGGGCTTGCCGGTAGTGCTTACCTTAATCTTGGCTACCGGTGTGTGGCGAATGAGCAAGCGTCACGCGCTTGTTAAGAAATTACACGCTGTGGAGGCGTTGGGTCAGGCCCGGGTAATTGCCGTTGACAAGACCGGCACCATTACCAAAAACGAGATGACAGTGAAAGAGATTTACGCGAACGGGCGATTTTTTAGAATTGGCGGCAATGGGTACGCTCCGCAAGGCGGTGTTTTAGTGCTTGACTCAAATTCTGGTCACGGTTCGTTCCAGCCTGTTTCTCCGCCTGATTTTGAAGAGATTATGATCATGGGCAGAGTGGCCGCGTTTTCTTCCAATGCCCGCGTAACGTTTGTGGAAAAAACCGGTGAATGGCATGTGGCCGGCGACCCAACTGAAGCCGCTCTTTTAGTTTTTGCCCGCAAAGTTGGTTTTGTAAGGGAAGAATTAAGAAATTCACATAACCTATTGGATGAAATACCATTTGATCATCAATCAAAAATGCACTCCACTCTGCAGAATAGCAACCATAGTGTTAATTTTTTGACCGTAGTCGGCGCGCCGGAGACAGTTCTTAATAAATGCAAAAAGATATGGCAAGATGGCGCGGAACGGCCGCTGGAAGAAAAAGTTAAAGGTCATCTTGAATCAACGTTTATAAAAATGTCTAAGCAGGGTTTGCGGACATTAGCTTGCGCGATAGCTTATCCCAGCGCTTCAACCATAACGAACGACAAACTAAATAATTTAACTTTAGTCGGATTTTACGGGATAAGCGACGAGTTAAGAGCAGAGGTTAAAGAGTCCGCCAAACTGGCTGGCGAAGCCGGAATACGCGTGGTAATGATTACCGGTGATCATAAAGATACTGCCAAAGCCATAGCCAAAGAAGCAGGCATATTCAATGAAGGAGATATGGTGATAACCGGAGTTGAGATGGATAAAATGAGTTTGGATGATTTACAAAAAATAGTCTCTCACGCCTCGGTTTTTGCCCGGGTTACTCCGGAGCACAAATTAAAAATCATTGAGGCCTTTAAAAGACGGGGTGAGATTGTGGCCATGACCGGCGACGGAGTAAATGACGCGCCATCGCTCGTGGCCGCTGACTTGGGGGTGGCTATGGGCAAAATAGGCACCGAGGTTGCCAAGGAGGCGGCTGACATTATCCTTTTGGATGATAATTTTGGGAGCATAGTTTCTGCCGTGGAAGAAGGCCGCAGTATTTATAAAACAATCAAAAAAGTTATTTTATATCTTTTTTCCACCAATCTGGGCGAGGTGTTAACTATAGCGTTTGCTTTTTTGCTTGGCATGCCTCTGCCGATTCTGGCCGCCCAAATAATTTGGTTAAATCTGATAACCGACAGTTTCTTGGATGTGGGATTGGCAATGGAGCCAAAAGAAAAAGACATTTTGAGCGCCGTATTCAAGCGGCCTTCAAAATATATTTTGGACAAAATGGACCTCCAAAGAATGTTTTTTATGGCCATCCCCATGGTGGCAGGCACACTGTTCTTGTTCCAGCGCTCGCTTAACGGAGATTATACCAAGGCCATAACCATAGCTATGACAACGCTCGCCGTGTTTCAATGGTTTAATGTTTTTAACTGTAGAAGTGAGCGAAAATCAATTTTTGCTGAAAATCCGTTTAAGAATCGCTATCTTGGCTTGGCATTAGTCGTAGTGGTGCTTTTGCAGGTAGCGGCCGTGTATCATCCTTTTTTGCAAAAGATATTAAGAACAACGGCATTGTCTTGGAGAGAGTGGACTCTTATTGGCGTTGTGGCATTAAGCATTATTGCGGTTGAAGAAATAAGAAAAGCCGTAATGCGGCTTTGGGACAAGTGAAGCTTTATTGACCGCCGCGTTTTGCGTTTGCAAATCCAGCATAAATGCGAATAATCAAATTTCCAATGCGCCACTTCGTTAATAACTTCAATTTGTTGGCATTTTCCACCCCGCCTTTTTGCCACGAAGCGAACGGGTCGCAAAAGCATGTTTCAACTATGGATAAAGCCATATTTTATCATAAGGCGGCGCATTTAGATTAGACTACTGCCTCAAATGGCAAAGGAGGCTCATTGTCAATTAATGTGGCGAATTAACGGTGGTTGGCAACCGAAATTAGCGGTATAAAGGCAAGCATCATCTTGGCAATGTAATTGTTAATGTTCCGAAAGCCAAAGGACACTCGTTTCATCATTTTAATCTTCGTATGACAGCCTTCGGTGAACCCGTTGGTTGTTTTGTTTTTAAAATAGTTCAAAATTTGTTCTTTCCAATTCTTCCAGGTGCGGCCGGTGGTAGCCGCGTAGCGGCTACGGTCGATGGTTTGAAACAACATAGCGATGTATTTAAAATTCTCTTTGGCAACCTCGTAGTTGCCCAACTGGTAGAATTGGATGATTTTTTCTTTAATGAGCCATGATTGTTTAAGCGCGGGATAGCATTCGTACTTTTTCCAAACCAGTTCCAGTTTCTTTTTTTCATGATCCTCTAGCAAATAGTAGTTGGTGAGTAAAAGTTTTTTCAAATGACCTTTACGGCCGGTCGCTTCTTCCTGCACCACCGCTCTTACTTCATCGACCATCCGTTTGGCGAGCGTCTCCACGTGGTAGCGATCCGCCACAATGTCGGCCTGGGGCAGGCAGTACTTAATAGCGACTTTGTAGCTGTGTTTTAAATCAATGGACACTTCTTTAATGCCATCCTTAGCCTTTTTTGGAATACTGTTTAAAAACTCAATCAAGGCTCTCTGACGGTCGGTTTTCAGTATGGCCAGCAGTTTGTGATGGGAGATGTCTGTAATCGTAATGACTAGATTGTTGCCTCTAAAACTGTGTTCATCGATGCCAAGAATGGTTACGTTAATTTTGTTCCAATCAATCAGCCAACAGTCACTGACCGCGAGAACGTACCTGTTTAACGTTGAACCGGATATTTTAAACTTTCGACCGATGAATCTGAAACTGTTTCGCTGGAGCCATGATAATACCTCAATGCGAAAATTTTGGCTCGCCCGCTTGCGATCTATCCCCGCAATCTGTTCGCTGAATACCTTGCGACACTTTCGACATTTGAATCGCCGTATTTTTAAACGCAGTATGATTTGTTTTTCATTTAACCGGTCATGTTTAATTTTTCTAAAATGGTACTGGTGTATTTTATCCGTAGTTTGGCCGCAGATCGGACATTTAGCGCGTTGTCGCGGACTCCGGCAATGAACTAACAGTATCTTTACCTCGTCCAAACACTCAACTTTGTCGACCAACAACCCTTGTAAATTAAACATTTTGCTGATATATTTCCGCATAGAAATAGTGGTTAATTGTTAGCTGGAGATGAGAATCTCGCTTTCACAGCTAATGTTACCACTATTTTCTATTTATCCACCACACTAATTAGTATAGAGCCGCGGAAAGTTGACATTTTCCACAATTTCGTTATAATATTTCAATGAAATTAGAAAATCCAAGTTGAAACGAAGATGCTCACTGCGGGTATCATATACTTTTGGTATATGACACCGCTCGTCGGTCATGAAAAACAAGCTTACTTGTTTTTCGCGACTCTCCTCGCGGGTATCATATAACGGCTATTATCCCAGTTTTCCAAACTGGTGACAGGGGTTCGACTCCCCTTACCCGCTCAAAATAATAACAGAGCTCAAGGCCCTATTTTTAGTTTATTTGGTGTATGCTATACTAAAATCATTATAAACTCATAGTGAGTTTTTCTACCTCCATAAATGGGCCTGTCGCCAAATTCACTCAGGCGATTAAAATGACACAAATGGCATTCTGACGCCGGAGCGCCAACGATCTAGATCTTTTTTTTCGGTTGGTTTTGCTTTTAGCTCCTCATTTGGCGTCCTTATCTGCTGCGTAATAGCTAACCACGGCATTGTTCGATGTTTCTTCGCCGTCTTTAATGGCCTTATCGCGCTCTTCCCAAAGGGCAGTTTTGGTAATAATGGAGGAAGCGTCAGTGAAGGTAAAGACATTGTCCCGATCAGAGTAGTCTTCCCAGAACTGCACTAAGAGAGCCTTAAATCCTTTTTCAGCCGCTATCCCTTCGGTTCCCAAATCGCTGTAAAGATCCTGTAGAGGCAAAACCAACTCGGTAAAATCTATAAGTGGATAAGTGTGGGTGTTTGGCGACAGGCCCGTAAAACGAATAGGCTCGCAAAAAATGAATTACCCCGCCGCAAGCGGTCGGGGTATCAAAACGACAACGCCAATTGGTGATTAGTGTGTAATTGTTGATACGATAGACTTTGGCTTTTTACGTAATTTGAGATCATATTTTCATT
>Ga0209211_10000627_pt1 | contig 71150 bp, 74 predicted proteins | sample RifGroA2_FD_183992 | JGI IMG/M metagenome (GOLD analysis project Ga0209211, IMG submission 183992) | Groundwater microbial communities from Rifle, Colorado, USA - Groundwater A2 (SPAdes) (version 2) | ecosystem: Environmental > Aquatic > Deep subsurface > Groundwater | place: Rifle, Colorado... | reverse complement strand
TTATGAAGCAACTGCCTCCAAGATTAAATCTTTAAAGTGAAGCTGATTTAAAAGATTTTTGGCAGAGACGTTGCAAAACGTCCATAGATAATGTTCTATTTAAAGAGTGAGTTAAGGTAACAGTCTCTGGTTATAGAAAACTATTTAAAGATGCTATACAAGGTTATTATCAGCAAAGACTAAGGGGTTTATATTATCGAATAAAAGAGTTTGGATGGTTTGTATGGGGAGAAAAATAACAATAATTCCTAAAGCGCCTTTTGGAAGAATTCTAATGAAAGCAGGCGCCAAAAGAGTTTCAGCAGACGCTGTTGATGCTTTCACAGAAGTTCTGACTGAAATGGCAGAAAATATTGCTACACAGGCGGCTAAGATAGCAAAGCATTCAGGAAGAAAAACTGTCAATGAAGGAGATGTAAGATTGGCTGCTAAGCAATAACACAAATTTTAAATTTCTCGTCAATAAAGTTATTTTAAGCGAAAACTTTAAAAAGAAGCATATATACTACAAAATATATACCAAAAAACGGATTTTACAAAGATAATATCAAAAATATTGGGGGTACAACAAAAATGGATAATAAAGAAATATTCAATGTCTTTTTCAGGGAGAAGCCAGCTATGATGTTGGTTGAGTTAAAAAACGCAAAATCGCAAATTTATGCATCTTCATTGGCAAAAAACGTTGACTGCACATATTCTCATGTTGTTAAAATCCTGCAAGAAATGGAAAAGTCTGGCTTGGTAAATTTTGAAAAGCAGGGAAGATTAAAATTGCTTACATTAACAAAAACAGGCTCTGAGATTGCAGACCATATTGATGGGATAAGGGTTAAGTTGTAAGTTAAATTAAAAGAAACACCTTAAACAACCTCTTCCATTGCTTTTTTTTCTAAAATAACTTTTGCCTTTTTTATAAATTCCTGTTCCATGTCTGTGGGTATTAATGCTCCTGCTGCATTTGCATGGCCGCCTGCTTCACAATCAGGAATATCTTTTATTATGCTTGCAATTATTTGCTTTAAATCAACTCCGTTATTATTTCCGCACATCCTCAAAGAAACTTTTGTTGTTCCATCTATCAGCTGCGCCATTGACATTATAAATTTCTCTTCAGCGTTATTGGATTTTGACAGGATAGAAGCTAAAGTTCCTATTAAGGTTGGTCTTATCTTATCTTGCGCATTAATTATAACATAGCCCTCTCCCTTATCTACAAAACTGCTTGTTTTGTTTTCATTATACCAATTTAAAGAAGTTACTATTTCACGCTTGTAGGCGCCCATTAAGTAAATTGCCTTTTTCTTTATCTTTTCGTCTCCTAAACATGCTCCAATGCCCAATGACGCTTTGTCTAAACGTCCGCATGCATTAAGCAGTGTCGCAAATTCTTTTGCATCTTTTGTAGGGCTTTCTTCTTTTTCCCCTCTTAAAATATAAACATTGCCAAGAACATCATCAGGAGCTTTTTCATCAAGCCTTTTTAGTATAACCCCGGTTACAAGGTTCTTCATTTCCTCCTTGCTCAAATGAATAACTTTCTTCCACTCATTGCCGTGCTTTGGATTTATTCCAATCTGGTGCAAAAATTGTATTGCTCCAGACTCAGATCCTGTAACTCCGGGAATAAAGGGGTCTGTGCAATACTCCAAAACCTTGTGCAGGGGCTTTGTCTGGGCTCCAAATAATCTTAAGCCCCTAATAACCTTAATCTTTCCCTTGTCAATAGCAGTTTTTAAAATTTCGTCATTTATCTTCTCAAAGCCGTTGTGTTCCTGCATGTCTCCTATTGCTCCGATTATTGCAACATGCGCAAATTCCTCCATTTTTTTGTCAAGGCAGCTGGCAAATAAATAAACAACCCCTGAGCCAGAAACTTCTTTGCCTGCATCAATCCCGAATTTATGCGGATTCAAAAAGAAAACATTATCGCTTTTAATTTCTGATTTTTCAGGCTCATGATGGTCAAAAATAAAAACTTTTTTGCCCTCAAACAGTTTTTCTATGTCTGTTAATGCTCCAGAGCCTATATCAGTAAATACAAAACAGTTGTATGGCTCTTTTGCCAGGCTTTCTAAAACCTCTTTCTTTATCTGCTGGATTATTGATATGGAGTATTTCCTATTGTCATTATTCAGGCATTTGACCATGAGGGAAGCAGCGCTTATGCCGTCAGCATCCAGGTGGCTTATAACCCTTATTGTTTCTTTCTTATCAATCTTTTTAAATTCTTCAACAGTTTTTTTTATATCCTCGTTGAACATCTCATAAGAATCCATTTTAGAAATTCAGGCATAAAGCTTGTATTTATGTGTTTTGGTTTTACCTTCCAAACCTTCTTTCTCTCTTTTTATATTCCTGAATAATCTTCATTAAATCAAGCTTAGTGAATTCAGGCCATAGCTTGTCAATGAAAAAAATTTCTGAGTAGGAATTTTGCCACAAAAGAAAATTGCTTAATCTTTTTTCCCCGCCAGGCCTTATTAAGATATCAACATCGTCAGGAAGATAAAGGTTTTCCTTAATGGTATTTTCATCAATTTCCTTAATGCCCTTGCTCATAATTTTTTTAAATGCATCAACTATTTCATTTCTGCTGCCATACGCTAAAGCTAAATTTAATTTATAATTACTGTAGTCCTTGGTCTTTTCCATAATGTCTAGAATGGCTTCTTGCATATCTTTTGGAAACATAGAAATTCTTCCAATAATGTTTATCCGGATTTTTTTATTGTTTATTGTAGGGTTATTCTTAAACTCTCTTATTTTCTTCCTGAATAAGTTGAATAAATAATTTTTTTCTTTTTGGTCTCTGTTAAAATTCTCAGTAGAGAAACAGTATAATGTGGCTTCCTTAATTCCCAACTCAGTGCACCACTTTAGCATGTCTTTTATTTTGTTAAAGCCCTTTTCATGGCCTCTTAACTTAGGAAGTCCAAATTTTTTAGCATATCTTCTGTTGCCATCGAGAATTATTGCAACGTGTTTAGGGATTTTACTTTGCTTCATTTTTTATTTTTATTAGGTTTTGAATAACTTTTATTGGTTTTTATACTTTTGTATTATTTTTGTATTATAAATCATTAATAATGCTATTTTAAATTAATTAACGGTATACATTTATATATCGGATTGCCTTAATTATTGGCAATGAAATACAACATCAGATCAGCTTTATGGCTATGCCTTGTTATTTTTGTAGTCTTTTTACTGCAGAATTTAATCCCAGGATTTACTGACTTGTTTATTTTAGATGCAAGATCAGTTATTCCAGGAATTTGGACCTTATTGACTGCTATATTCCTGCATGGAGGGGTAGTACATTTACTCTACAACTTATTTGCATTAGCTTTGTTTGGAAGCATTCTTGAGCATATAATCGGAAGCAGAAAGTTTTTGATTCTGTTCTTTGTTTCCGGATTAGCTGCAAGTTTAGCCAGTTTGCCTTTCTACACGCGTGTTTTAGGAGCCTCAGGAGCAATTTTTGGAATCTTAGGAATGTTAGGCATATTAAGGCCAAAGCTCACAGTATGGGTTTATAACATTCCTATGCCAATGATAATGGCTTTGCTTGTGTGGGCTATTGGAGACTTAATTGGTTATTTTGCTCCATTAGAAACAGATAACATTGCAAATATTGCGCATCTTGGTGGTTTAGGTGTGGGAATAATTGCAGGAATTTATTATAGGAGTGAGTTCAGGGAAAAGAAAAAAGGAAAAGAGGAAGTTTATATTGATGAGGAAAAAGTGAAAGAGTGGGAGAAGAGTTTTTAGATGTAAATAAAAACTGATATTTTTTGCTGGCGAAACATTTTTATATTGTTTAGATTCCTATGTTTGTATGGTAGAAGCACTCACATCAACAATAGAATTCCAAATGAGTTTGCTGTTATTTGTGGCCCTTGCTGGCTATCTTCTTGCCTCAAGAATAAACCAATCAGCGGTTGTTGGGGAGATTTTGGTTGGGTTGCTGATTGGACCAAGCTTGTTGGGATTAATAACTTACACAGACTTTGTTAGCAGCGTTGCTCACCTTGGAGCAGTAATCCTGTTGTTTGTTATAGGATTAGAATTTAAGCTAAAAGAAATATTTAACATAAGATATGGAATTATAGCTCTAGTTGGCGTTATTGTGCCATGGTTTGGCGGATTTTATTTAGCAGAATTATTTGGTTACAGCTTTGGAAGCGCTATTTTTGTAGGCACTGCTTTGACTGCAACAAGCATTGCAATAACTGCAAATGTTTTGAGGGAGATGGGCAAGCTCCAGACAGACGCTGCAAAAGCAATCATAGGCGCTGCTGTTATTGATGACGTATTAAGCCTTTTGGCTCTTTCCTTATCAGAGCAGATAATATCAGGAGCTATTTCATTAGCTTCTATTGGCTTAGTTATTGTGAATGCACTTGCATTTTTAGTTATAGGCGCTTATGTTGGAAACAGGTACCTCAGCAGGCTGATAGAAAGGATTGACAGGACAAATATCGCAAAAAAGTTTCCAGAATTTGTTTTTATTTTTGCCATGATGATTGCTTTTTTTTATGCAATGATAGCCGAACTTATTCATTTGTCGGCAATTGTAGGCGCATTCATAGCAGGAGTTTCTCTCGGCAGCGTGGTTTTAAAGCACAGCAAAGACTGCAAGGAAGGAGCAGAATATCTGCATATCATATTCGCATCGATATTTTTTGTTTCATTGGGAATATTAGCCGATTTTCACGCTTTAACAGCAAATGTTGTATGGTTCTTGATTGCATTAACAATTGTAGCCGTGCTTACTAAAGTTATTGGCTGTTATATCCCTGCAAAATTGCAAGGTATGTCTCATAAAGATGCTGCTGTTATTGGTTGGGGAATGTCGCCGAGAGGAGAGGTTGCGATGATTGTTGCTTTGATAGGGCTTAATGCAGGATTAATAAAGCAGGACATATATGTTTCATTGGTTTTGATGAGTTTGCTGACAACAATAATAACCCCGATAGTTTTAAGGAACTGGCTTTATAAAAATTCACTTTAGAAGATTAAGCTAAGCCATGTTCAATTGAGCTTACTATTTTATTCAGCATAGATTAATACTTCTGCTAAATTCAAAATCTTTATATCTCCAATAGAAACATCCGATTTATAGGCTAAAGAAAGACCGCACACGCGAAATAAGCATTCATCAGATTTTCCATCTCCAACAGCTATGCACTCTTCAGGTTTAACTCCAAGTTTTTTCATAAGTTCTTTTGCAGCGTCAGCTTTGCAAATAATCCTGTCGCAGCATTTTGAATTGTGTTTTGTTTTTGCAACAACTTCACCGGTATATCTGCCAAAATTATCGCTAACAAGCATGGGGCAGATAACATTATCCCTGGGTATTCCTATTTTGTCAGCAAAAAATTCGACTACTGGGGAAAATGCAACAGAAATAATTCCTGTCATATATTGCCTTTTTTTAAGCCTTTCTACAACTCTACTAACTGTTCTCCTTAGAGTAAGTTTCCCGCATATTTTTTTAAAGTCATTTTTTATTTTTCCCTTTAAAAGATTTGCAAGAGCAAGGGTTATATCATAATCCTTTATCTTTTTATGTTTGTGCTCCTTTCTTAGTCTCTTGAGTTCCCTTTCAAATCCAAATTCCTTAGCTACAACTTCTATGCTGCTTTCCCTTATTAATGTTTTATCAAAATCAAATATTATCAATTTGTGTTTATTAGCTATGATGCCTAATTCCGATAAAATTGTCTTAATAACCTGTTCGGACATAATAGTAAGATTTCCAAGAGGTTGCTTTTTATGAATTAACCTGCCTATGTTTACTTCTGAAATTCTAACGCCTTTTTTCACTAATTGAAGCAATATTTGAATATCAACCCCCCACTTATCATCTATCATTAATTCTTTTATCAATTCTTTTTTAATTGCAAATTGGCCGCTTAGTGGCTGGTTAAATTTTATGAATGGGAAGATTACATTAAATAAGGGTTTTACTACAAGTTCTGTGACTCTGCCCCTCGCTCTTGTAAAAGAAGTTTTAACAAAATCTGCCTCAGCGTTTTCAAGTGGTTGAAGAATTGAGGTGATCTTTTTTGGAGAAATTGAGTATAAATCTGCATCCAAAAATAATAGAATATCTCCTTTAGAATTCGCAATACCTGTTTTTATTGCTGCTCCCTTTCCTTTGTTTTTAGCATGTTTGATTACTTTAACCTTCTGTGATTTCGCATATTTGTAGGTGTTATCAGTAGAGCCATCATCAACAACTATGATTTCATCTATACTTTTTACTTTTTTTACATTCTTTAAAACATTGATTATTGTTGATTCTTCATTATACGCCGGGATGATGCAACTGACCTTCATGGAATTAAAAAAGGACTAATTTTATATAAATTTAACGCAATTATGAGTTTGCTGACAACAATAATAACCCCGATAGTTTTAAGGAACTGGCTTTATAAAAATTATGAGTAGCTATTCTGTTTCTATTAGATTGTATTGCCTATCACCATTATCAAAAAAATTCCAGAAGTATTCAGCAAATAAGAAATGATGGAGAATAATTTTGGCGATATTATTTTTGAAGCTGCCATTAGGGAAACGCCGATTTCATCAGGCAATGGAGAAGCGATTATGAAGCCAGCTGCAAAAAGCAAAAGATACTTTTTAAGAGCTCCAGGCACTCTTCCGTCAAAGTACTTTACAATTTTCTCTTTTGACAATTTCTTGATTTCATCTGAAAAAGAATGTCTTATAAAACTAAAAATAAGTAAGTCTCCAATTAAAGCGCCTAAACCGCCTATTATACTAGCTAGATAAATGTTTTGATGCTGCGCCAGAATCAGGAAAATTGCTGTAGCTGGAGCTGCTGTAAATCCATAGGTAAAAAGTATTCCAGCCGCAAAAGTCCCGAAGTAGCCTAAGCCAAATACAAAGTCTTGAAATTGCGGGTAGTTCCTTCCATAAAACAAAAGATAGGCTATCAATAAAGTTATAAAAAACAACAAAAACTTCGGGTATCTGTATGTATATTTTATTACAGATTTTGAAATATGGTCCTTCATAATAAGCCTTTTAGAGAATAGATTATTTAAATATTGCTGTTACATGCGACACTTCCCTTTACAGCAGCATAAGTTTTTTAAAGTGCTTTGGATACATTCGGAATATGAAGGCCGAAATAACGAAAGAGCTTATAGAGCATGTTGCAGAAGTTGCAAGGCTAAGCCTTTCGGAAAAAGAAATAGAAAAATTCTCAAAAGAGCTTAAAGAAGTTATTGAGACTTTCTCATCGCTTGATAAAGTTGATACAAAAGGCATTGAAACTAGCTTGCAGCCTGTTGAGTTAAAAAATATGCTAAGAGAAGATAAAAAAGAAGAGTGCTTTACACAAGAAGAAGCCTTAAGCTTGACTGCGCATAAAAAAGACGGCTACTTCAAGGGGCCGAGGGCTGTTTAGTGCAATAATAAGAATCCAATAACGAAAAAATTCAATTTAAAATAAAAAATAATAATTAAAAAATGAAAATAAAAGCATATACGTTGATGTTTATTTTATTTTTACTGGTTATTGCCGGATGCAGTAATGGAGTTAAAAAAATGGGGAATAGCATAGCTACAATAGAAACAGGCAAGGGAATTATCAAATTTGAATTGTTTGAGGATAAGGCTCCGATAACAGCAAATAATTTTATTGATCTCGCAGATTCAGGATTTTACAATGGCTTAACATTCCATCGTGTTGAGCCTGGTTTTGTGGTACAAGGTGGAGATCCAAACGGAGATGGCGCTGGTGGAAGCGGAAAAACAATACCTTTGGAGATTCATCCAGATTTAAAGCATGTTAAAGGCGCTGTTGCTATGGCTCGCACTCCTGATCCAAACAGCGCTACATCGCAATTTTATATAACTCTTGCTGATGCGCCATTTCTTGATGGAGACTATGCTGTTTTTGGCAAAGTGACAGAAGGAATGGATGTTGTTGAAAGTATAGCAGTAGGAGATAAGATAAATAAAGTATCGGTCGATTAAAAAATGCACAAACAATTAAAATTAGCTTTAACTGCAAATTCTTTTTTCTTATTAGCTGCAGGAATGTTAGGCCCTATATACGCCCTCTTTGTAAAAGATATTGGAGGAGATATCTTAGCTGCTGGCAGTTCTTGGGCAACCTTTATGATTGTTTCAGGCCTTGGAATATTTATAATGGGAAAAATACAGGATAAAATAAAAAAAGATAAGCCAGTTATAATCATAGGGTATGCTCTGCAAAGCATGGGTTTTCTTGGTTATTTTTTTGTTGCTGATATCTTCCAGTTATTTGTTGTGCAAATACTTTTGGGCATTAGTATGGTAATTCATCTTCCAGCATATGACTCATTTTATACAAAATACCTGGATAAAGGAAAATTTGCTTCTCAATGGGCTGTTTGGGAAAGTGTATATTACACCACAACAGGCATTGCTGCTTTGATTGGAGCATTTTTAGTGAAAATGTTTGGTTTTAAAACTTTATTTTTAGTAATGTTTTTTTGGTCTTTAGTCGGATTATTAATTGCTACACAATTAAAAGAAAAAAAATGAACATCAAAGAATTCATTGAAAAAATAAAGAGCAATGAAATAGATATTATTGCGCATACTGCAAAAGTTATTGATGAATGCAAAAAAATAAACAAAGAATATAATTATTTCAACGCTATTTCTGAAGATTTAGCGCTAGAGCAAGCAAAAGAATTGCATAAAAAAATAAAAAACAATGATAAAGAAATTAAAAACAAAAAATTGATAGGAATAGCAATTTCTGTTAAAGACAACATTTGCGTTAAAGGTGTTGAAAGCACAGCTGGAAGCAGAATTCTTCAGGGCTACAAGCCATTATTTGACGCTACTGTAATTAGGAAAGCAAAGGAGCAGGGAGCAATAATTATAGGAAAAACATCTCAGGATGAATTCGGTTTTGGAAGCTTCTCTGTTAATGTGGGCTTGGGGTTTAAAATTCCAAAAAACCCGTTTGACAAGCAAAGAGCCTGTGGTGGAAGTTCAGGAGGAGCTGCTGGATTAACTCAAAAAGCATCTTTTCCACATATAGCTTTAGGAGAGTCAACAGGAGGTTCAATAGTAACTCCTGCTTCTTTTTGCAGTGTTTTTGGCTTATGCCCAACATATGGCCGCGTTTCAAGATATGGCTTAATTGACTATGCAAATAGCTTGGATAAAATAGGCCCACTAGGAAAAAATTTGTATGATGTTGCATTGTTATTGGAAACAATTTCCGGTTTTGACAATAACGAAAGCACAACAATAAGCAATCCAATAGAGAATTATACAGAATCAATAAATAAAAACATTAAAAATATGAAAATAGGCATTATTAAAGAATCATTAAAGGATATTGACAATAAAATAAAAAATAAATTAATGGAAGCTGTTGATAAATTAAATGAGCATGGAATAAAAACAGAAGAGATCTCATTGGAGCTTCCAATTAAACACGGCCTTGCCACATATTACATTCTTGCAGCCTCAGAAGCATCTACAAATCTGGCAAAATATTGCGGAATGCGCTATGGCATTAGCGATAAGTTAGAAGGAAATTTTAATGAATACTTTACAAAAGTAAGAAGCCATAATTTAGGTCCAGAAGCAAAAAGAAGGATTATTCTAGGCACATTTGCAAGAATGTCTGGCTACAGGGATGCTTACTACATTAAAGCAACCAAAGTCAGGGCAAAGATTGTCAATGAATACAAAAAGATGTTCAAGAAATATGATGCATTGATAAGCCCAACTTCTCCAATATTACCGCCTAAGTTCTCTGAAATAAAAAAGCTAAGCCCATTGCAAAATTATATGATGGATGTTATGACAGTTTCTCCAAACATTGCTGGCTTGCCGCATTTAAATGTTCCAGTTGGCTTTGCTGATAAATTGCCTGTAGGCATGCTAATGGCATCTGATCATTTGCAGGAAAGCAAATTGGTGCAGTTAGGAAGTGTTTTTGAAGAAAAATAAAATTTATCAATTAAATTTTATAGTACTCTTCTTTCACTAAAACAGCATCCCCTTCAATATTAGGGCTTTCAGAAATTGCAACTCCTTTAACTTTAAAGTCTTTTAATGCTTTAATCAATTCTTTATATTTAAGATCAGAGCCTTTTAAGTCTAAATGGTGCTTTTCTCCTTTCTCGCCATAAGCAATTCCAGTAAAGTGAATGTGCATGTTTTCAAGCCCCTTTTTGCCTAGTTTTTTTTCAATTTTATCCAGAATGCTGCAGAATTCCTTATAGGAATTATATTTGCCATTGCTTCTTGCATGGACATGCGCAAAATCAACACAGGGCATTACATTGTCAATTTCTTGGCTTAGCCTCAAAATTTCATCAATGCTGCCAAATTGCGATTCTTTTCCTGTTGTCTCTGGCCTTATCCATATATTATTATTTTCATTTTTTAACTTTTGAATAATATCATTTATTGAATTTCTTATTCCATTGTAAGTTTCTTCTTTTGTGCTCTTCTGGTAAAATCCAGCATGAAAAACAACTGACCAGGCGCCGCATAAATTTGCAATTATCGCAGAGTTCAAAATCCTGTCAATAGAAGCCTTTAGCTTTGCTTTCTCTAAAGAATTTAAATTTATAAAATAAGGTGCGTGGCATGTTAAAACGATATTGTTTTTTTCAGCAGCTTTTTTTACATCAGGTGCTTTGTCTTTAGTTATGTTTATGTTCCTGACAAATTCCAGCTCCATTGCGCCCAATCCTAAATTTCTTACTTCAGCTATGCCTTCTTCTGTTCCAAAGCCTTTTGCGCTTATTGGAATTCCTGCTGTGCCGAATAGAAGCTCTTTCATTACCAAGCATTAGTATTGCTGTTCTTTTAAATTTTTTGAAAAAACGTGGGTTGTTGCGAAAATCAGTAGCTTGTGCGTAATTTGCCAAATGATAAAGCTCCGCAGGATTATGATGCACGACCTGAGCAATCGTGAATTGCAAGCGAGCAAGACGAGCTTGCCCGCAGTTCACAATTGCGAAGTTGAGAGGAGCCTAAGGCCTCGCACAAGCACGAATCAGATACTCAAAAATCTTTGGATTTTTGGTATCTACTGGAAATATGTGATTTCCATTAGATTTTCGCAACAACCCAGAAAAAACATACATATAAATACCAGATAATGACTCAGTTTTTTTCGTTTGTTAGTAGAGGATTTATGGCATTCATTCAGGATTTCGGAGTCTTGTTTGTTATAATAGCAGCAGTTTGTTTTATAATCAAGCTTATGAGGCAGCCAATTATAATAGGCTATGTGCTTTCAGGGCTGATTTTCTCTTTTATCATTGATAGCAACAACTTAACAGGAGAGCAGATAATACTTTTATCAGAGCTTGGCATTACCTTCCTTCTTTTCCTTTTAGGTTTGGAGTTCGACTTAAATAACTTCAGATATCTGGGAAAAGATATAATTTTGGCTACAGTTTCACAATCAATAATGCTTTTATTAGTGATATTCTGGATTCCATCATTGTTCGGGTTTGGCGTAAAAGAAAGCACTTACTTGGCAATTTTGTTTATCTTTAGCAGCACTCTTCTTGTAGCTAAATGGGTTGATGATAAGAAAGAAACAAATACCCTTACAGGCAAGATTATACTTGGCATCTTGATAATGCAGGACTTATTGGCTATAATAATAATGACTGCATTAAATGCATTTCAGGAAACCAACCCTTGGACTATGCTTTTGGTCCCGGTAAAAGGCGCATTATTGGTTTTAGTGGCGTTAATATTTGCAAAGTATATCCTTAATCACCTTCTGAAATTTGCCATAAGATATGCCGAGCTTATGTTTATATTCAGCTTAAGTGTATGCTTCTTTTTTGTTGAGCTGGCCCCTAAGCTGGGCTATTCCACAGCAATAGGCGCATTCATCGGAGGAGTCACTCTTGCAAATACAGGCTATAAGTACGATATCTACAGCAGATTGAAGCCATTGATAATTTTTTTCAATATGCTTTTTTTTGTCGGCCTTGGCTTTCAGATGACATTATCAAACTTTGGCGCAAACACCTTGGCTCTGATGCTGCTGTTTTTTATCTTATGCTTTCTGATAAAGCCGCTAGTCATCTATGTTACATTAAGATTGCACCGCTATGATTTAAAGACCTCTTTTATAACGGGGCTTAACCTTGCCCAGTTCAGCGAATTCAGCATTATAATCATATCAAGCAGCGTATTGGGTGGGATACTGCCTAAAGAATTTTTAACAATAGCGATAATATTGGTTGTTGCCAGCATGCTGGCCTCTTCATATATAATTAAATATGATAAGCAGATTTTTGCATATCTTGAAAAATATCTTAGAGGCATTGACAGGCTATTTCCAGGCAAGAGCAAAATAGCTGAAATTGAAAAGCTGAGTGGCTACCAGGTTATATTTTTTGGCTTCTATGATTTAAGCAGGGAGCTTTTTTCCAAACTTGAGCAGCTCGGAAAAAAGGTAGTAGTAATAGAGAAAGATCCCAACAATATCCAGCTTCTTGAAAAGGAAAAAATACCCCATATATTTAATTCTGTTTCCAACCCTTACTTTTTTGAGCGCATACCTTTCAAGGAAGCTGAGATTGTGATATCAAGCTTAATCGATATAGGAGAGAATAAAATGATAATCAAGCAGCTTAAAAATGCAAACCCCAAGTCTGCTGTAATCGTGACAGCTAAAAGCGTCAGCAATTCTCTGGAGCTGTACGAAGCTGGTGCAGATTATGTAATTTACCCGCGTTATCTTAACGAGCAGCATGTGTCTGTTTTACTGGAAGATTATATACTGGACATAAACAAGATACTTTCAAAAAAGATAAGTGAAATTGCAATGCTTAAGGAAAAAAGCAGCAAAGCAGAATCATTAAAAAGCAGGTTTGACATCAACAAATTCCTCAAGAGCTTGTCAAAAAAGAAAGTCAAAAAAGATAACTAATGGATAAAATTAGTGTACTTTCCCCCTGCACAAAAAAAATTGAAAAAGAAAACATTTATATAAAACGCTGGATTAAAAATAACAAGGTGGTTAATATGAAAGTAAAGGTTTATTCAACTTCAAGCTGTCCTTGGTGTGTAAAGGTAAAGGAATTTTTGAAAGAAAAAAATATAAAGTTTGAGAATGTTGATGTTGGGGCAGACCAAAAGGCAGCTAAGGAAATGATTGGTAAGTCGGGCCAGATGGGAGTGCCAGTAATAGACATTAACGGAAAAATAATAGTTGGATTTGATAAAGAAGAAATAAATAAAGCGCTTAAGGGGTAAGTTATTTCTGCAATGGAGGTTTTTCAAAATGGAACAAAGGAATGTATGCGTTAACTGTTATAACATGCTTGATAAAGTAGCTAAAACACTGAAGCTAAAAGAAGCAGAGATAGATATTCTTACAATACCAAAAAGGAGCTTTATTTTCAGCTTCCCTGTTATTATGGACGATTCTACTACCAGGATATTTACGGGTTACAGGATACAATTTAATAATGCTCGAGGCCCAACTAAAGGAGGGATAAGGTTTCATCCAGAACTGGATTTGGAGGATGTAAAAACACTGGCTTTTCTTATGACTTTAAAATGCGCTGTTGTAAATATTCCTTTTGGCGGCGCAAAAGGAGGCATTGTTGTAGACCCAAGCCAGCTTTCTGAAGGAGAGCTGGAAAGATTAAGCAAAGCCTATATAAGGGAATCATACAGGTTTATAGGCCCTGAAACAGACATACCTGCTCCAGATGTCAATACCACTCCCAAGGTTATGGCGTGGATGCTGGATGAATATGAAGAGATAATAGGCAGGCATGCGCCAGGAGTAATAACAGGCAAGCCAATTGAATTAGGAGGCAGTTATGTCAGGGATTTTTCCACTTCTTTAGGTGGAACTTTTGTTTTGAAAGAAATTGTTAAGGAGTTTGGGATGAAGCCAGAAGACACAAAAGTAGTTGTGCAGGGGTTTGGAAATGTCGGCATGAATATCGCAAGGCTTCTTCATGAGCATAAATACAAGGTTATAGCTGTAAGCGACTCTAAGTCAGGCATTTGCAATGAAAACGGCTTGGACATTAAGCAAGTAATTGAGCATAAAAAGAATAAAAGCTCCATGGAAGGCTTTGAAAATGCAAAGGAAATAACAAACAAAGAAATTTTAGAGCTTAAGTGCGATGTTCTGATACCAGCAGCTTTAGAGCACCAAATAACAAATGAGAATGCTGACAGGATAAAGGCAAAAATTATTCTGGAGATGGCCAATCATCCTGTAACTCCGGATGCTGATGTAATTCTGGAAAAGAATGGAATATTTGTTATTCCGGACATACTGGCAAATTCAGGTGGTGTTGTTGTAAGCTATTTCGAGTGGGTGCAGAACAATATGAATTATTACTGGAAAGAGGAAGAAGTTGTCAGCAAGCTTGAAGAGTATATGATAAAAGCGACAAAAGGGCTTGAGAAATCATGCAAAAGCTTTAGGTGCAATATGAGGGACACGCTGTACATTATTGCAATAGATAAGATACTTCAAGCTGAAAGATTAAGGGGATTTTTAAGATAAAATCGTCTAAATAATCACAAACATTTAAAAATAATAGTTCATAATTTTAATTCTAACAGCAAATTGGAGATAATTATGCAATCTACTCCTGAGCACGAAGTTAAGAGCATCTGTACATATTGTGGTGTAGGCTGCGGCATATTAATCAAAGTCAAAAGCAATAAAATTATCGGTGTTAGAGGAGATGCTAATAATCCTGTAAATAAGGGCAATCTCTGCATTAAAGGCTCGCTTGGTTACGAGTTTGTAAACCATCCAGACAGGTTAACAAAGCCTTTAATTAAAAAAGATGGGAAATTTGTTGAAGCAAGCTGGGAGGAGGCATTAGATTATGTTTCTGAAAAATTGCTTGGGTATAAAGGGGATAAATTTGCATTAATTGCATCTGCCAAATGCACTAACGAGGACAATTATGTTTTCCAGAAATTTGCAAGAGTTGCAATGGGAACAAATAATGTTGACCATTGTGCAAGGCTTTGCCATGCGCCAACTGTCCCTGGTTTAATGCAGACTTTTGGATCTGGAGCAATGACTAATTCCATTAGTGAGATAATTAATGCAAAAACAATTTTTGCCATTGGCACCAATACAACTGTAGCGCATCCAATAATCTCTTTGGAAATGATAAAGGCTGTTAGAAATGGCGCAAAACTTATTGTTGCAAACCCCAAAAAAATTGATTTGAGCAAGTATGCAGCTATCTTCTTGCAGCATAAGCCTGGTACAGATGTAGCTTTGCTGATGGGAATGATGAAAGTTATTGTTGATGAAAATTTAATTGATGAGGAGTTTACCAAGGAGAGATGCGAGAATTTTGAAGAGTTTAGGAAATCACTTAATAAGTTTAGTTTAGAGTTTGCAGAAAAAACTACAAATGTTCCGAAAGAAAAGATTGCTGAAGCAGCAAGAATCTATGCAACAAGTAGGCCTTCAATGCTTTTTTATGCTATGGGGATAACCCAGCATTCACATGGAACTGATAATGTTATTGCAACTGCTGATTTGGCTATGCTCACAGGCAATGTTGGCAAGCCTTCATCTGGAGTGAATCCTTTGCGGGGGCATAATAATGTTCAAGGCTCTTGTGATGCAGGTGCATTGCCAAATTTGTATCCTGGATATCAAAAGGTAGATGATGAATATGCAAGAAAAAAATTTGAGAATGCATGGAATTGCGCTTTGCCCAGCTCCAAAGGGCTTACACTTATGGAGATGTGGGATGCTATATTAGAAGGAAAGCTGAAAGCAATATACTTAATTGGAGAAAATCCTGTTTTGAGCGACGCAAATGCCAAACATGTTGTAGAAGCAATTAAGAGCCTGGAATTTTTTATTGTGCAGGATATATTTTTGACTGAAACTGCAAAATTAGCAGATGTTGTTTTGCCAGCTGCAACATTTGCAGAGAAAGATGGAACTTTTACAAATACTGAAAGGCGTGTTCAAAGAGTAAGAAAAGCGATAGAGCCAGTTGGAGATTCTAAATCTGATTGGGAAATTGCCTGCAAAATAGCAAAAAAATTAGGTGCAAATGGTTTTGATTTCAAAGATTCTTCAGAGATTATGGACAAAATAGCATCTCTTGTGCCAAGTTATGCTGGAGTATCTTATGAACGCATTGAAAAATTTGGCTTGCAGTGGCCGTGTCCTGATAAAAATCATCCTGGAACTGTTTATCTGCATAAAGACAAGTTTACTTGTGGTAAAGGGATGTTTGCTCCTTTAGAGTACAAGCCTGCTAAAGAGCTTCCTGACAAAGAATATCCTTTGATTCTTACAACTGACAGGAGTTTATATCATTTCCATACGGGCACTATGACCCGGAAAATAAAAAAGCTTGACCAGATGATGAAAGAAGAATTGGTAATAATAAATCCAAAAGATGCTGCTGGACTTAATATTGCCGATGGGAGCATGGTGAAAGTGGCTTCTAGACGAGGCAAGGTTACTGCAAAGGCAAAAATTACAGATATTGTTCCTGAAGGCGTAGTTTCAATGACTTTTCATTTTTATGAAACTCCAACTAATGTGCTAACCAATGACGCTCTTGATCCTGTTTCCAAGATTCCTGAAACAAAAGTATGCGCTGTAAAGGTTGAAAAGGTATAAAATGTCTTTAATTCTTCTTGCAGGAGGCAAGAGTTCAAGGATTAATACTGACAAGGCTTTTTTAAAATTCAAAGATAAAACAATAATAGAAAACACAATTAATGCATTAAAAAATATTTTTGATGAAATTATAATAGTTGCCAACAATAATTTAGAAAGATATAATTCAATAATTAAGAAATACAATAAAACCATAACTCTAAAAATAGATTTAATTAAAAATAAAGGCCCGTTAGGTGGTATCTACACTGGATTAAAAACGGCAAAAGACAGCAATAATTTTATTTTAGCCTGCGATATGCCATTTATTAATGCTGATTTGATAAAATACATGCTAAAATTCAATGATTTCGATGCTGTTGTGCCAAGGGTTAATGATAAAATTGAGCCATTATATGCTGTGTACAACAAAAATATTATTCCAATAATTGAAAAACAAATTAAAAACAATAATCTAAAAATTAGGGATGCAATAAAAAAATTAAAAAAAACAAAATATATTGGAAAAGAAGAAATTGAGAAGTTTGATAAAGAAGGCATTTGTTTTTTAAATATTAACAATTATGAGGATCTGGAAAGGGCTAAAGGATTGATAGAAAATAAAAAAGAAAAATATGTTAAAATCTGTTCGCAATGTGGGAGTACACATATAAAAATTCCTCCTGCAGGAATGGATATTAGAATGACAATGCCTGATTATTGTACAAAATGCGGAAATAGGGGCATATTTCCAGAAGTTAAGGAAGATAAAATTGAAGAATTCGGACATGATTTAGAAAAAAGTAAGAAAAAATGAAAAAAGAATATAATATCATCAAAATAATAAACAACAAAAGACAAAAAACAAAAGATGTTGTTGTAAAAGAATTTCCATTAACTATTTTTATCAATGGCATTGAGTTTTCAACTTTATTGTGCTCTCCAAATAAGCTAAACTATCTTATAATTGGCAATTTGTATTCGGAGAATATCATCAAAAATGCAAGTGAAATAAAAAACATAAAAATAAATGAATTTGATGGCATAGCAATAATTGAATTGAGAAAAGAAGTTGATTTCAATAAAAGGATTAAAAATAAAGTAGTTTATTCTGGCTGCGCTTCTTTTTATGACTACAAAAATTTGAAGATTAATAAAATAAAAAACAATGTAAAAATCGGAAAAGAAAAAATAATGGAATTAATGATAAATTTTCAATTAAAATCAAAGTTATTCCAGGAAACTGGTGGTGTTCATGCCTCTGCCTTGGCTGACAAAAACACAATTATATTTTTTACAGAAGACATTGGAAGGCATAATACAATCGACAAAATAATTGGCTACTCCCTATCAAAAAAATTGAATTTGAAAGATAAAATAATTTTGACAACAGGAAGATTAAGCTCTGAGATGGTTTTAAAGTCAGTTAAAGCAGGAATTCCAATTGTTATATCAAAATCAGCTCCTACTGATATGGCAATTAATCTGGCTAAAAAATTAAACGTGACATTAATCGGGTTTGCAAGAGGGCAAAGGTTTAATGTTTATAGTAATGAGAAGAATATAATTTAATAGTTTAAAATTTTTAATAGGGTTAAGAAAAAATATTTACCTTTTTCTGAATCCAAACTTCTTATTATATTCATCATGGTCAATAATATCCAAAACGAATGCAATAATCTCAATTTCATCGCTTTCCAATGTGTAAAGCATTCGCCAGTAGTCAGGCAAGTCTACAATAAACAGATTGTCTGCATCATATTTTTGCCTGTATTCTTTTGGAATCAGATCCTTTTTCGCGTTTTCTCCATAGAAAGGATTATTAATAATAATATCAAAGACTCTGTTAATAGCTTCAAGAAGAGTTATATCCTTTGAGCTTGTAATTCCACTATTTCGCTGTTCACCAACAATCCTGTTTAAGTCTTTGAATGCTTTTTCTGCATCACCAACTAATTTGATGGTAATCTTCTTATTTATTCTGCCTTTGTATGTTCTCGTCTGGCAGTTAATCCCTGCATCTTTTTCAGCTTGCTCTGCGGTTTGAATGCCCATAATACCTTATCATCATGAACTATTATTTTGCCGCTATACTCCAGATAGTCAATGATTGCCATCAGCGTTTGGTGCATAACCTGCTTTGGAAGCATTCTTTTAAGCTTTCCAATACCTAATACTTCGCCTGCTTTCTTTAGAGTTCCTTCTACCATCAGAACTGTATTAAGCGTTGGGCTTCTTTGCTCGCTGTAGTTCCTTTTCCTAATTTCAACTGTTTCCGGGCTCATTTTTGCCTCATATCAATTGATATGGTATCAACTGATATATAAAGGTTTTGGTTTTGGCAGGCATTAATATAAAAGTTAAGATGGATTTACCTAAAATTTATTTTCTTTTTCCTTGTTAAAAATTATTATAGCAGCAAAGCGGAGTGGGGGGAGGGAGTATGACACAGGGGCAGACACTAAAAGTGTGTAAGAATATAAAGAATGATCATAAATAATATTAAAGAAATTACAAGAATTAAAAAAATTTTAAAGTATATCCGCCAAATTAATTGAGACTTTTCTAAATATTTTTTTATTTCTGGGTTTTTTAATTTCTTAATATATTCCACATTCATAACATTAGAAAGAGGGAAGAATAACCTCAATGACATTTTTTTATTTGAAGCAACTTTCTTTACTTTAGATTTAATTCTAAAGAAGAGATAGAAGTAATAAATCCCTAAACAAAATCCTGCAATAAAGAATAATAAAAAAATGGATATAAAAGGAATTACAATATAAAATAATATTTTTTCCTCAACTATCATTTTAATAGATTATGAATATGTTTTACTAATATATAAATGTGTCTGCCCCGAGTAATATTGCGTTGAACAACTATTCTACAAACTCATTGATTTAGGATTCTCATTTAATAACCTCAATCTCATCCCCAACCTTAATTTCTCCATCTTTAATGACCTTTGCAAAAACCCCCTGCTTTGGCATTATGCATGCTCCGACAGTCTTTGCTATTGTGCATTCAGTATGGCATTCCTTGCCAATCTTAGAAATTTCCAAAATAACATTATTAATTTTTAATTTTGTTCCTATTTTTAGTTTGTATAAAATAATTCCTTCTGTTGTTAAATTCTCTGCAAAAATTCCTTTTTTCAGGCATACTTTTTTTAAATTAAGTTTTTCAAACTCATCATAGCTTTCTTGCGCCAGTAAAGAAACCTGCCTTATTCCGGGGCCTGCATGGGCATCTCCCACTAAGCCATGCTCTACTTTAAACATTCCTTTCTCTATGCTTTTTTTAGGCACGTGCTTTTCCTTGCTGATATTTACAGAAATTACTTTTGCCATCAAAACAACCTTACTGTAACTATGCTTCCTTTTTCCAGAACTTCAGTATTTTCATCAATTTCGATAAATCCGTCTGCTTCTGCTAATGTGGTTATTGAGCTGGAGCCTTTCATCACAGGAACTGCTTCATTGTTTTCTAATTTAACAGCTAAAAATTCATATCTGCCAACTGTTGAGACTATTTTTCTTGATAATTTTGCTTCCACTGTTTTTATTTCTGGTTTTATACCGAGCATTTTATGGATTATCGGCACTACAAGAATGTAAAAGTTTGACAAGGCAGATGTCGGATAGCCAGGCAATCCTAAAACTAATTTATCCTTTACCTTACCAACCAAAACAGGCTTTCCTGGCTTGACTGCAATCCCATGTATTAAAACGCTGCCTAATTCATTTACAGCCTCAACCATAAAATCTTCTGAGCCAAGAGAAGATCCCCCGGATAACAAAACAAAATCAGCTTCTAAGCCTCTTTTTATTGTTTCTTTTATCAATTTTTTATCATCTCTTATAATTCCCAAATCAAGAGCATTGCAATTATTTTCTTTTAAAGCGCTAATAATTGTTTTTGAGTTAATATCATAGACTTTTCCTTTTTCCAATTTTTCATTTGCTGCAATAATTTCATTTCCTGTTGAAAAATATGCTATCAATGGCTTTTTCTTTGCTTTAATTTCTTTTATTCCTTGAGATGCAATTGCTCCAATAATTCTTGGGTTTATTACAAAGCCTTTTTTTGCTATTACTAATCCTTTTTTTATGTCAGAGCCAATATTAATGGTATTTTCTCCTGGAGCAACTGATTTGTATGTTGTTAGCTCATTATTTTTCTGCTCAGTAAACTCTACCATCAAAACAGAATCAGCTCCCATAGGCAATGGAGCCCCGGTTGTTACAGCAATACATTCATTATTTTTTATTTCTTTTTTTGATACAACCCCTGCAGTAACAGAGTCAATTATTTTCAGTTTTTTTGGGCTTGTATTTGATGCATTAAATGTATCTTCTGCTCTAACAGCAAATCCGTCCATTGCAGATTTTTTAAAATCAGGAACATCAATCCTTGCTATGATATTTTCTGCAAGAGCACGATTTAAAGAATCATCTATGTTAATAGCTTCAATATCTTTTTCCTCAACCAAGCCAAATATTGCTTCTTTTGCTTCTTTTAAGCTTGCTAATTTACCAAAACCCTGTTTCATTTTATTCATCATTTTATTCATGTATGTGCTTAACAATATGGCCAATTTCCGGAATAATTAGTTTTTCCAAAGCTAATTCACATGCTTTTGGGCTGCCTGGCAAACAAAAAATTACCTTATTATTGATAATTCCAGCTGTTGCCCTTGATAACATACAAGCAGAGCCTATTTCATCGTAACTTAGTTTCTGGAATAAAGCTGCAAAGCCAGAAATTTCTTTTTCAAACAACGGCTTTATTGTTTCTATTGTCAAATCTTTTTTTGCCAATCCTGTGCCTCCATTTGTTATTATTAAATCTAAACTACCATTTTTTATTAAATCCTCAATTTTACGAGTTATCTCTTTTTTATCGTCTTTTATTACTGTATGCCCTATCACTTTATGGTTATTTTTAATTAAAATGTTTTTTATTAATTTCCCAGAGTCATCATTTTCAATCGTCCTGCTGTCTGAAACAGTGACTATTGCAGCATTAACTGCTAATGGCGCTTGTTTTTTGTGCTCTTTAGCGGAATTTGATTCTTGCATTTTACTTTTCTTTAATTTTTTTCAGAACTTTTATGTCTGTAATTTTAGTGGAAGGGTATTGCCCGTTTTCATCTTTTTCCAAGTATTTTACCATATCCCAAATTGTGTTTAATGCAATTGAAACACCAGTTAAAGATTCCATTTCCACCCCTGTTTTTGCTTCTGCCCTCACAGTGCAAAAAGCCTCAATAAAACTTTCATTAATTACAAATTCAAAATCAACAAAATCAATTGGAATCTGATGGCAATGCGGGATTAAAATCTGCGTCTGCTTTACTGCATTAATGCCTGCTATCTTAGCTGTTTCAAAAACATCTCCTTTCTTTACTTCTTTTTTCCTTATTGTCTCTATGGTATCTTTTTTCAGTATTATTTTTCCAGAAGCTTTTGCTTCCCTTTTTACAGCCTTTTTTTTGCTTATGTCTATCATGATTATGCCTCTTTGATTTTTATTGCTTCCAAAAATGATTCTTTATTTGTAAAATCAATTAAATTGTCATTCCTTAACAAGCATGTTTTTATCTTGCCATCAGAAGTTACTCTTAATCTTCTGCAATATTTGCAGAATTTATTATGGAATGGCCTGACTACTTCCACTTTTACGTCTCCTAAATCATATTGTTTCCTGTTTTGCATTTCTTTTTTTACCACTGCTTTAGCCTTTTTTTCAAATTCCTTTTCAATCTTCTCTAGGCTAAAATAATGTTTAGAGTAAAAGTTTTTATCAGTATTGATTAGCTCAATTAACTGCAATATTGCATCATTTTCTTTTGCAAACTCAATCATTTTTCCTATTTCGTTGTCATTGATGCCACTTAAAACAACCATATTAATTTTAATTGGATGCAATCCAGCATTTTTTGCTGCTTTCAATCCTCTAATGACGTTGTTTTTGTTTTTTAAATAAGGCGATGTTAGGGAATCACAGCCAATATTAACCCTGTTTAGTCCTGCTTCATTTAGGCCTTTGGCGTATTTTTCCAGTAAAATGCCGTTTGTTACTAAGCTGATATCCTCGAAGCCATTATTTTTTATTATTTTGACAATCTCGACAATATCCTCTCTTAATAATGGCTCTCCTCCTGTAATTTTTATTTTTTTAATTCCAGATTCCCTAGCCGATTTCATCATTTCCCCTATTTCTTCTAAGCCTAATTCTTTTTCAGAAAATAGCTGCCCTTCTTTATGGCAGTAAGGGCATTTTAAATTGCATTTTTGTGTTACCGAAATTCTTAAACTATCAATCATTTTAACCTTTTATCTACTGGTATAAACTAACCCCCATTACTATTGGTTATGATAACTCTTTTTATATTCTTTTCGATAATAAAACTAGGCTCGGAAACTCAAATCTGTACTTTACAAACTTAGAATATTAATAAAAAAATAGAAAAAGAAAAAAAGAAAAAGAAATTACCTTTTCTTTTTCCCGCCTCTCTGCATCTTTGCTTCGCAGACATTGCCTGCCTTGTCCAGGTAATATAGATAGCCTGTTTTTCTTTTGATGCCGCATTTGGCAACAACAGTCTGTGTTTTATTTGTTTTCTTTCCAGCTCTTTTCATCTGGACTTTAGCAACATTGCCTTTCTTGTCCAGAAAGTAAAGATATCCCTTCTCTCTTTTTACGCCGGTTTTTTCAATTACTTTTCCCATTTTACCACCCTTTTAATTTTATGCACAAAAATCTAAGATTTTTGGCATCCTGAAAATTCGCTTTCGGCGAATTTTCATGATAACGACGATGATTAAGAGCTTGTTTAAATACTTTTTGTATTTTGTAGTCGGTTTTATGGATTTTTCCGCCTTAGCACAATAAATGTGTAGTTGTATTGATTGTCTTTGTCCCTTTCATGCTCTTCATACGCTGTTTCTTCCCATTCTTCAATTTTGTATTCTGGAAAATATGCATCTCCTCCAAAATCTGCATCTATTAATGTCAGGTACATCTTATTTGCTTTTGGCAGGAATTCTTTATAGATTTGGGCTCCGCCTATGATCATTATTTCTTCAGCAGTTCCAGCAGCTTTCAATGCCTCGTCTAAAGAATGCGCAACAACACAGCCTTCTGCCTTGTAACCTTCATCTCCTGTGATAATGATGTTTATTCTTTTTGGCAATGGCTTTCCTATTGACTCAAATGTTTTCCTGCCCATAATTACAGGCTTCCCTAAAGTCAGCTCTTTGAAGTGCTTCATGTCTGCAGGAAGTTTCCATGGCAGGGAGTTTTTATTCCCAATTACATTATTTTTTCCTATCGCAACAATAAGTGAGATTATCATTTTAAACAGCCATTGGCGCCTTAATAGTGGGATGAAATTTATAATTTACTAATTCAATGTCTTCAATTTTAAAATCGTCAATGTCCTTTATTTTAGGATTAAGTTTTAATTGAGGTAATGGTAATGGCTTTCTTGTCAATTGCTCTTTTACTTGCTCAAAATGATTATGGTATATATGCGCATCCCCTAATGTATGTACGAACTCATAAGGCTTTTTATTTGTAACTTGCGCTACCATATGCAGCAATAATGAGTAAGAAGCGATATTAAATGGAACTCCTAAAAACATATCGCAGCTTCTTTGATACATCTGCAATGATAATTTATTATTATCAACAAAAAATTGGAAAAACATATGGCATGGAGGCAAAGCCATTTGATCTAATTCTCCAGGATTCCATGCATTTACAATTATTCTCCTGCTGTCAGGCTCTTCTTTGATTAATCTTATTGCTTCTGCCAACTGGTCAATTTCTTTTCCATCAGTTTTCCATTTGCGCCACTGAACACCATAAATTCTTCCTAAATCTCCGGGAAAGCGTGCTTTTGGCTTCCAGTAATCCGCTTCTGCATTTGCATCCCAAATATGACAGCCTAGTTTTTGCAGTTCTTTGGCATCTGAGCTTCCTTTAATGAACCATAACAGCTCAGCTTTCATAGAATTAAATGCTAGTTTTTTTGTGGTAACAGCAGGAAAGCCCTCTTTCATATTAAACCGCATCTGCATTCCAAACACTGCTCTGGTTCCAGTGCCTGTTCTGTCTTTTCTGTCTGCGCCTTTTTCCAGAATATGCCGCAAAGCATCAAGATATTGTTCCATTGTCCCCCAATAAATCAAAATTCATTTGGTTTTATATAATTTTGGTTTATTAGCAGTTAACAAGTTGACAGTGTGATTTAGACATTTTCTATTATCTCCATCAAAGAATATTTTTTCTTATGCAAGGAGATTATTTCATTTTTTGTTTTATTAAAGACCTTCCCTTGCTTATCCAGTTTTTTTATTGCTTCCAGCATTTTGCCTGCCTTCTTGTAAGGCCAGCCAGAGCCGGAATCAACCCAGCTAAAGCAGAGTTTCCTAAATATTTCACATGAAAGCAATGGGTAGTCATTGCTTAATTTCTTTGCAAGCAGTTCTAGATAATTCATATCTCTTATATTCTTAGAATATTCAAAAGCATTTTTAAAATCATTTTCATGGAAGTATATTCTTGAAAGAAGGCTGTTCCTGTTTTTCTTTGCAGAGTCAGAGATAAGATGCTTAAAATAGCTTTTCCATTCATCTTTTTCAGACTCTTTTTTAAGCTTTAGCACATAATTAATATCGCCAGTTCTTTTTGCTAAATTCAAAAGAATTTTCTTAACCTCATCTTTCCTGCCCAATTTTCTCAGGATTTCAATTCTTCTGTTTTCAATATCCTCAAAATTTTCCTTGGATTTGGCTTTTTCACACTCTTCTAAAGCTTCTTCCCATCTTTTTAGTGCAATTAACTTATCTATCACATCCAAAGTAAAGCCAGATTTTCTAGCAATCTTAAGGTATTCGTCGTCACATCCAATTTTATTGTATAATCCAAGATAAAACTGCTTATAATCATCTTCCTGCCCATCATAGTAATCTTCATCTTCTGGTTGATTTGGCTTGTGAAACTCTTTTACCAATTCTATATCCTCTTTTGAAGTGCACATGCCAAGGAATGCTTTCTCAAAGCTGCTATCAAGCCCGTAGTCATCGTCTGTAATTAACTCAATTATTTTTTGCATGAAGTCTCGTTTTTCTTGTTTAGATGGCCTCAATGATGAAAAAATCTCGCCATAGAGCAAAAACCAATCTTCAAGGAATAGTCCTAAATCACCTTCGTCATGGACATTTTCTTGACCTTTTACCATAATACCGGAGCAAATCTCCATCTCATTTAATAATTCCCTGTTCCACAAACTTTTGTTTCTTTTAATGCCTTCAAGTATAGTTTCCAATTGTGAGATTAAATCTTGTACTTCGTCCCAATCCCAGAAGTCTGAAAAAAAGCCTCTTATCTTTGAAACAATTTCTTTTCTCTCTATTTTTACAAGTGATTTCAATTCAGGATATTTCTTGATAAATTCATCTAAAAGCTCAATAAGATCATCTTTGCTTTTTTTATTTAGGACATCCTTTATTGTTTCTTTCCTCTGTGTTGCTCCTTGTTTTATTTCTCCAACATTTTTCTTAAGGGAAAGCCACTTCAAAAGCAAAGCAGCTGCATGCTTGCAGTTAAAATCACAGGGACATGAGCATTCGCAGGAAATATCCCCATCAGAATCGATTGTGATTGTTACATTGTAATTCTGGTTTCCACGAACAACCCCCGTTAGTGTAGAAGAATCGACCGGTTCGATAGATTTTACGCAATCAGATTCAAAATATTCTTCTCCTCTAAGATAAATAATGCTGTCAAACAAGTCCTGGACATCTTCAATAGTTACATTTTTGATTGTTTTTGGCATTTTTAGATTCAACTTATTTTTTTAAGAGCTCTTGAGCGAGTGCATTAATTACGAAATCTAGATGTGTTGGCAACTCGTCTATGTTTATAGGCATATTAGGCTCTTCGTCATATGTTACAATACGCAGATTAAGTGACTTAGCCAGTTTTTCTAAATTATTAGCCTCTTTAACTGAGACAGGAGCGTTGCAAGCACAGCAATATGTAAGTCCTGCAGTAGTATACCTATCATTCCACTCTTCTTCACTAAGATGTTCATTTTGCATTAGTTCCCTAACTACTTTGTCTGCAGCCTTTTCTCTTACTATAATATTCAACAGTTCCCCTGCTCTATAACAAAGCAGTCCGTCATAACTCATTTTACCCCCTAAAAATAAGGTTTGTAAATGCTGATTATTATATAAATTTTTGCACAAAGCTGGTTTACACAATAGGATTATACCCTAATATAAGAAAGAACAAATTAATAATTATAAAATAATAAAAAAATAAAAAAAATTAAACTAGAAAACCTAGAAGTGATTATCTAAAACCTTCTATGTTTTTGGTAGCATTCCCTGCAATAAACAGGTCTGCCTTCTTTTGGCTGGAATGGCACTTCTGTTTCCTGACCACAGTCAGAACAGGTAACCTTATGCATTTCCCTTGGGCCAAAATCTCGATCTCTAAATCCCATCTTAATACTCACCTATATTGTTTAGTTATACATAAAGATTTACTAGAAGTAGATCTCCTGTATACCAAGTATAGGTTTGGTTTACTAGTATTTAAAGCTATGGGTTTTTGAAAAAAATATGCGTTGTTATAAGACAAAAAGCCGGAAGTTTAGAAACATTTATATATCACTTATGGATAATATTATCCAAATATGGATAATAAACATAAAATAGTAAATCATCTTGGAAAACATCCTGATAAGAAGTATACAATGCACGAATTAAGCAAGGAATTGAATATACCTTATGCTAGTTTTTATAGGGCTGTAGAGTCCATGAATGACCTATTGACCATAGAAGAAGTAGGGAAATCCAAGGTAATTGCGCTTAATAACAGGAATCCTGTAGTAAAAGCGCATTTGGTTGTGTCTTCAGATGAAGAAAGAAAGGACTATCTGAAGAAATACCCAGCTATAAAGAAGATTTATTTGGAGTTAAATACGGATGACATTGTAGTCTTATTTGGGAGTTATGCTAAAAAAACACAAACAGAGAAAAGTGATGTTGATTTATTAATAATAAACAAAGATGGCAAAAAAAGCATTGCTTTTTCCAAATATGAGCTGTTATTTAAAATAAAAATAAATCCTATTTTTGTAACAAAAAAAGAGTTTAAATTGATGCTTAAGGATAAAGAAGAGAACGTAGGAAAACAAGCTCTATATAGCCATGTAATTCTAAGCAATCCAGAAGGCTTTTGGGAGTGTGTTTTTAATGGAATTTGATAAAAAAGAGTATCAGAGAATGTTTGAAGAGTATATTAATGAGAAGAGAATTAAGAAATCCCAGCAATCTTTTAAGATTAAGCTGTTTCTTGAAAAAGCAGAGAATAGCTTATTGATTGCAAAACATACAAAAGAAATCCAGCCTTCAAAAGACCAGCCAAAAAAGCTTTTTTGGGATTATTGGGCTATTACTATTTCCTACTACTCAATGTTATATGCGGCAAAAGCGGCAATCTTGTCCAGAGGGTATGAAGTTTCAGACCATGATGCCACCCAGATTGCATTAGGCCATTTGTTGGTTCCGGATAAGATTGAAAAAGAAGATTTGGAAATATTAAACCAGTCTTATAAAATATTTGAAGATGAGTATGTGCATTATTTTGAGGATGCTAAAACAGAAAGCAAGATTGCAAGATACACTGCAATTAAAACCTATACTAAAAGAAGACTAGATGAAATATTTGATAATGCAACAGATTTTGTGGCTAAGATTGGATTGATACTGCAGAAAGAAGAATAAAAATGCAAGTTGATATAAGAAGTAATTTTTAATTGTAAAGTTGGAGGGGTTTTTTGGATGGGAAAGTTTTTATAGGACTCTACATGAAATTGATTAATTAGGTGGTTGGTATGCCTACTAAATTAAAAGAAATACAAAAAGAAATAGAATATGTTGATACTGATTTAGAAGACATAAATGTAGATTTATCAATTCTAGAAAGTAGGAAGAATTCATTAATGGGTATATATATTGCCTTGTTAATCGCATATTTATACTTAAGAGATACGACTTTAGGTACAACGGTAATAGTTGTATTCTTTTTGTTCATAGCTTATTATCTCTATGAATGGTTTAGATTTGAAATTAGAGTATGTAGAATAAATAAACTTTTTAAGAGAAAAAAAGAATTAATAACAGAGAAATACAAAAAGAAATAACACCACCAAACCTCACAATCCATTGTTTTCCTCAATCTCCCTTTGCATATCCCTGACTTCCTTATATTCTTTTGCCATATTTAAGAAATACTCATGAACCCTCGTGTCATTAGTAAGCTCAGGATGGAAAGTTGTAAGCAATAAATTATGCTGCCTTACCATTACTGGATTGTTTTTATGCTCTGAAAGAACCTCTATACCGTTGTAAAACCTTTTAATTGTTGGCGCCCTTATAAAAACACCATTAAAGTTTCCAACATCTTTTATGCTTAATTCTGCTTCAAAGCTGTCTATCTGCCTTCCATAATCATTTCTTTTTATGCTTATATCCGCTAGAGCAAGTTTTGGTTGTTTGCTGCCAATAACATCTTTTGCAAGTATTATAGCGCCTGCGCAAGTTCCGTAAATTGGCATGCCATTCTTGTGTTTTTCCTTAATTGCGTTGTCAAGCTTGTATTTTTTCATTAACAATCCTATGGTTGTGCTTTCTCCGCCAGGTATTATCAAAGCATCAATATCTGCTAAATCTTCAGGGGATTTTACTTTTATCGGCTCTGCGCCCAATTTCATTAAGCTGTTTGCATGTTCCCTTACATCGCCCTGCAAAGCTAGAATTCCAATTTTCATTTTAACGCCCCATATTATTTTTATCTCATTTTTATACATTTTATCATTTAAATTTAATGCACCATACTGAAATTGGTTGGCAAGGATAATACGCTTTGTGCTACTGGATATTTTGGAGCTAAAACTTCAGCATAATAGCATCTTACTCCAGAATTCCCTGCATTATTAGTCAACGTTACTTCAATGGCTTCTATCCCTTTTTTTGCTAAATGCGCTTTTTCTTCCGGCTTTATACCATTTGTAACAATTATACCTTCACCTTCAATGAAGTTTATCCCTTTTTCTTGCCCGCCGATAAGGCCAAAGTACCTTAATTCATAGCCATGCTGCGATGCTATGGTAGACAACGCAAGCAAATTAAGATAATGTTTTTTTACGGTATCAGACTTAGTTTTAGCTACTCGAAGCTCAGTTTGATATGTTAATGGGACTATGGGCAATGCACTATAAATTATCCTGGCACCACTAACTACACCATAAAATGTATCTATATGGTCTGGACCTTTTTTTGGAATCTCCCCATTCTCTAATTGAATCCTTTCTCCTTCAAAAAGAGGAGAAATCCTATAAACAGACATCTGTAAGTCTAACGATAAAGCTCCTGCTACTTCTTTGCCAAAAGCGTCTGATATAAGCCAAAATTTGCTTCCGGGGATAAATTTTCCACCTTCAGAAAATAAAAAGCTAGGAAGTAAATTTCCATTAAACCCTGCTTCTTCTATTGTCCGAGTAAGTTTTGTTGAACGGAGATTAGGGTGATTTGTTTGTGTTAAATCATCCAAAGAAGGCATTGGAGTTTGATTTATAAAAATACCAGCGCCTACTTGTTGCATAACATCTCTTGCATGCTCCAGCCAGCCTTCTTGCCCTTTTTCTTCATAGTCTATGCTGACAACGTGCACGGGAAAATGATTTGCTAAGACTTCATCAATGCTTTTAAGCTCTTCTTGTACAGCCTTAAGCCTGTTTGTGCCACATACTCCTCCTATAAATTTTACATTAGCTGGTATATTGGCAAGCTCAAACCTAATTAAGTGCTTTTGGAACATTTTTAGTTTATGAAATAATCTATAATTATTTTTTGTTATTTCTGGCTAAGATTTTTATTGTTGATGAACTAATAAAATTAATGTATAAATTGTGAAAGCAACCTAACCTCTATCGTATTGTCTAATGCCCCCTTTCCTGCATTTTAAGTTCCAATTTTTCAATTTCAAGGCCTTTCATTGCTTCTCCAAGCCCTGCAGAAACCTTTGCAACTATTTCTGGCTTGTCATAGTTTATAGTTGCTTCAACAATTGCCTTTGCTGTTTTTTCAGGATTTTCAGATTTAAAGATTCCAGAGCCTACGAAAATTCCATCACATCCTAAAAGCATCATCAAAGCAGCATCTGCTGGAGTTGCAACGCCGCCAGCAGCAAAATTTACAACAGGCAATCTCTGCAGTTTTTTGGTTTCTTCCACCAATTCAAAAGGAACCTTAATTTTAACTGCTTCTTTTTTTAATTCCTTAGCAGACATATTTTTCAAAGCTTTAATCTGCTCATTAATCAGATTTATATGCCTAACAGCTTCAATTATGTTTCCTGTTCCTGCTTCGCCTTTTGTCCTTATCATTGCAGCGCCTTCATTTATTCTTCTCAGAGCTTCTCCTAGATTTCTTGCGCCGCATACAAAAGGAACCTTAAATTTATGCTTGTCAATATGGGTATCAGCTGCAGGAGTCAAAACCTCGCTTTCATCAATATAATCAACGCCTAATGCCTGTAGAACTTGCGCTTCTGCAAAATGCCCTATTCTGGCTTTAGCCATTACTGGTATAGTAACCGCTTTCATAATCTCTTTTATTTTCTTTGGGTCTGCCATTCTTGCTACACCACCGGATTTTCTTATATCTGCAGGAACCCTTTCAAGAGCCATGACTGCAACAGCACCTGCTTTTTCAGCTATCTTGGCATGCTCTGCATTTACAACATCCATTATAACTCCTCCTTTCAGCATCTCTGCAAGGCCTTTCTTTAGCCTCCAGCTTCCAGTAACGCCATTAGTATCCATAACTTAACCCCCTAATAGTTAGAAATATAGGTAGAAATTTAAAGGTTTTGGAAACCAGAGGTTTCCAAGGCCCAGAAAAACAAAGTTTTTCGCTGGTTGCGGAAATGATATTTACTTAACAGCAAACTATTTATATCAGTTATTATTGTAGAATAGTTATGAAAATGTTGAAGAGGCTTTTTATTTTACAGTTCTTGTTTTTAGCCATTATCCCTATAACTTTAGCAGAAATAACTATAACCTTGCCAGAAAAGGATATTTACAATCTTGGAGAAAAAATTGCCCCAGATGTATCTGTTAAACAAGATAAGGATTATGATGGGGTGTTTAGCTTAAATATTCTTTGTGACAATTATGATTTGCAGTATTATACTATACCCTTAAGCCTGGAAGCTGGTGTAAGGATTCAATTAACTGTTCCAGAGCTGTCTTTATCCAGCCATATGATGGGCACATGCAATCTAAAATCAAATTTTAAAGCACTGGATAGAGAAAGCATTGATTCTGCTTCATCTATCACATTTCTTGTTACCAATAAGATAAACACAGCTTTGATTGGAGATTTAGAATCAAAGCCTGGAAAAAATGTTGTTATTATAGGAGAAGCAAAGAAGCACAGTAATGAGTTTCTGTCAAAAGGAGAGGCAACAATATCTTTCAATAATGATGAATTTAAGGCTGAAGTTGTTTCAGGAAAGTTTGAGCATACAATTAACCTAGCCAATGATGTCAAAGCAGGAAGTATTCCAATAACAGCAAAAGTAACAGACAAATACGGCAATTATGGAGATGCAATTACAATGTTTAGAGTGATTCCTGTGCCAACAAGAATTGAAAATCGTTTTGAGAACAATATTTTAATGCCAGGAGACAATCTAAAAGTAAGAATTACTCTTTACGATCATACTGATGAGATTATGAACGAAAGTAAGATAAGCGCTAAGATTTTTTCTCCTGACGAAAAGCTTCTTGCAGAAAAAAATATAGAAAGCCTGAATTATCTTGAATTTCAAACAGAAAAAACACAAATTCCTGGAGATTATTTTTTGCTAAGTGCATTTGAAAATATAAAAGAGCAAAATGTATTTACAATACAAGCCGTCAGGAAGATCAGCATGGTACAAGAAGAAAACTTTGTGCATATTGAAAATGCTGGAAATATTGATTATGATGGTGAAACAACCATCATTCTGGAAAAAGACAATAAGAAATACCTAATAAATAAAAAAATAGATCTAAAACCTGGAGAAAAGGTTACAATTGACCTTTCAAAAGAAGTGCCGCAAGGAACTTATGATATTATTTTGCCAGAAGATGCTATCAGTGAAAGCAATACTAATCAAAGCGGAAATGCGCCAGAAGTTGCAGAAAATGTAATAAAAAATGTTTCTATCGATGACAACAGGCCCCTGTTAAAGAAAACTGCTGATGGAATGTCTGCAGTCACAGGAGCAGTTATAAGCACAGCAGGTTATATTGCCTCAAAACCAGCGCTTGCTGCAACTATTCTTATTTTAATAATTCTGGGAACTGTAGCGCGTTACTCTAAGGATGCCATAATAGATAAAATAAAAGGAAAAAAGAAAAATGATACATCCCATCTATTTAAGGATTTTAAGTTTGAGGAAAGGAAATGAAGATAATAGGGTTAGAGATTAAAAAAATCACAATAGGAAAATTCTTTCCAAAGGAAGATAAAGTAGAGCTGAACATAATCTTCAATGATGGCACTGAGAAAGAGATATTCAAAATAATTGATGCCTCTGACCCAAAAAATGCTGCTGAAGTGATTCTAATGGACTTGAGAAAACTTGAAAAGAATATACACAAAACTACTGGACAAGAATCTGTTGTTGATAATTTTGTGAATATAGTGGTAAAAGAAGAAGATAGGCTGGTAAATGAGATTCCTCAATTTATCCAAAAAGTCAAAAACCATATGGATAAGATAAAAAGTAAAAATGTGGCAGAAGGCTACCTTGACGTGGTAAGAGAGCTGAAGAGCTTAAAAATTGAGTTCTAAAAATCTGACTCCTCTAAATATTTTTGGGCTGTTTTATATGGCATAATAGCTCCTTCTGCTCCACAGTAGGGGCATCTTATTGGTACTTTTTTCTTTTCAAATTCAAAATTGCACTTCCTGCATTGTAGCTTAAGCATATTACAAGCCTATTAGCTTATGTATATTTAAATTTTATTTAATTATAATGCATGACATTAATTTTATGGCAGTTTCAATGTCCAATAACTTTTGACACTTTTATTATTATGACCATTTCCTGCGTTTAATGTTAGCTGTTCTGCTCGGCCTTAATTTTTCAGCGCCTTTGCCTTTATTCCTTAACCCTCTGCTCTTTCTTGCAGCTGAAGTCAGGCCTCTAAAAACCCTTCTTGTGCTTTTAGGGCTTGCTATCCAGTTTATTCTTGAATCAGCTAAAATCTGCGGATGCAGCTTATCCACTAAAATAATCTCATACCAAAAATAAGCCCCATCCTCGCCAACATAATAGCTATTCAAAACCTCGCAATTAGGATATTTTCTAGCAGCTCTTTCTTCTGCAACAGATTGGTAGCTTTTATCTACGTCTATTCTCCTTCCATACTGCTTGCTTTTCCTGCCTTTGCTTGGTTTTTTCCTTTGTCTTCCTCCTCTTTCTACTCTTTGCCTTAATAGAACATAACCTTGTTTTGCTTTATAGCCCAATGATCTTGCTTTGTCAAGCCTGGTAGGATTTTCAATTTTTACAGTAACTTCTTCCTTTTTCCACTCTAGAATTCGTTTTTGCCAAATCTCTCCTAAATTTTCTCTTGGATTCTTCCAAATCTCTCTGATATGTTTGTACATTCCCATTTTAGCCTCCATTAATACTATTTCAACTGGATTTCAACTGGCTTTGCAGTTGTAGGATTCAGGTAAGCTATTACCTACATCTCCTTATGCTGAGGAACAAACATCTGTTTATAAAATTTGTTGTTTACTTGGGGTTGTTGCGAAAATCGGTGCTTGTGCGTAAATTGCCAATGCATAAAGCTCCGCAGGATTGGAATATATGACCTGAGCAACGCAAAGCGTTGCGAAGTTGAGAAGCAATGCTAAGGCTCCGCACAAGCACTATGAGATTTCACAACAACCCTATTTGCTCTTAATAACAAAAAAACACAAAATAAAATAGCAAATTATTTATATGTCAATAAAACTAAAAAAACAAAATGGTATTAGACAGCCAAAATATGCTGCAAGTGATTAAGGATTTTCCTAAGCAATGCAGGGAAGCCTTAAGCTTGCCAAAAGGTACCTCTGTTTCAGGAGAAATAAGCAACATTGTAGTCACAGGCATGGGTGGAAGCGCAATTGGCGGTGATTTGTTAAAGATTTATCTAAGCAATACAAATATTCCGGTTTATGTCAACAGAGATTATAAAGTGCCAAGCTTTGTTGATGAAAACAGCTTGGTTTTTGCTGTATCTTATTCTGGCAACACAGAAGAAACCTTAAGCGCATATCAAGATGCTTATGGCAAAAAGGCAAAAATAATTGGGATTGCCTCTGGAGGAAAACTGGCAGACGAATGCAATAAGGTAGTAAAAGTGCCTTCTGGCTTGCAGCCCAGAGCTGCTTTAGGCTATTTATTTTTCCCAATGCTGGGAATATTGCACAATACAGGTATTATCAAGGTGAAAAATGATGAATTGAATGAAATGATGGATATTTTAAAAAAAACAGACAAATTTAATGAAATGGGGCAGAATTTATCTAAAAAGTTAAAGGAAAAAATACCTATAATTTACGCTTCTGATGCTTTGGGAGCTGTTGCTATGAGATGGAAAACACAGATAAATGAAAATGCAAAAATGACAGCATTCTATAATGTCTTTTCAGAGATGAACCATAATGAAATTGCTGGCTATAATGGTATTGACAGGAAATTTGCTGCTGTTTTGATAAGAGACAAATACGATAATGAAAGAATAAAGAAAAGAATGGATATCTGCAAGCAGATTATGGGAAATATTATTGATGTGCAGGAAGTTGAAACTCAAGGAAACGGCTTATTAGCAAGAATGTTCTCTGCAATTTATCTTGGTGATTTTGTTTCATACCATTTGGCAATGTGGAACAGGGTTGACCCAGGCCCTGTTGATATTATTGAGGATATGAAGAAAAAGATTAAGTAATAAGCTTGTTCTGGAAAAGTATTGAATGTAATTTTTGTTAAACTCTTTTACCCTGCGAAGTGGGGTAAAATTTCGTCCGAAAAGTTTTTTCAGGGGCTTTGTCTCTATCAAATTTAGAGAACAATAAAGAGCAAGAATCAAGGGGCGGTTTTCAGTAAAAAAGAGAAATATTTATATATTAGTTCTTATATATAGTTATATAACATGACAGAAACAACAATTTTACACAGTCCGACATTGGAATCTGTAATTATGGTAGAAAAAACTATACAAAAATATAGCCAAGAATGCGGCAAATACCAGCTTTGGAAAAAATTGCCTAAAAAAATGATGTACCAAACATTTCAAGTAATATTGGATTATCTAGAAAATTCTGGAAAAATAATTGTTGATAAAGATGGCTGCGTTATTTGGACATATAATCCTGAAAGGATACGAAAACTAATTTCTGAAGGAGTTAAATTAAGATGAACAATAAGCCCATCTATGTTACTTTTGGAGAAAAGAAAATTGAGAATGAATTTGAAATCCTGAAAGAGGGCAAATATGAAGACAAACAATTATATAACTTTATTGACAGAGCAATCAAAGATTTGAAATCAAATCCTACTTGCGGAACAAAAATTCCGAAAAAGTTATGGCCAAAAGAGTATGTTAAGAAATTTGGAATAACAAACTTATGGAAATATGATATGCCTAATGCTTGGAGATTAATTTATACAATTCAAACAAATAAAATTATGATTTTGAACGTTATTCTTGAATGGTTTAGCCATAAAGAGTATGAAAGAAGGTTTAAGTATTAAAGAACCTTAAAGTACCTGTCCAGGATTATTCTGTTTGTGAGAGAGTAACCATAGAAATATGCCTGAATGGCAATATTGCGCTCAGAACTTTATAAAGATTTATAATCCTGAATATATTCCTTATTCTGGGGAAAATGCTACTTAAGTCAATTAAACTAAGCAATATTAGGAGCTATCTTAACCAGAAAATAGATTTTCCTATTGGCTCTTTGCTTCTTTCTGGGGATATTGGCTCTGGAAAGTCCACAATATTGTTGGCTATTGAATTTGCATTGTTTGGCTCCAAGCCTTCTGAACTGCCAGCTTCATCTTTGCTAAGGCATGGCAAGAATGAAGGCTCTGTAGAGCTGAATTTTGAATTAGAAAACAAAAATATAATTATTAACAGGACTTTGAAAAAAGGAAAAAATGCTATAAAGCAGGAAACTGGCTATATAATAATTGACGATATTAAAAAAGAGCTAAGCCCGGTTGAAATGAAAAGCGAGGTATTCAATTTACTGGGCTACCCAGAAGATTTGGTTGCAAAAGGAAAAGACCTCCTCTACAGGTACACTGTCTATACGCCTCAGGAAGAGATGAAAAGAATTCTTATAGAAGACAAAGATGCAAGGCTTAATACTTTAAGAAAAGTATTCAATATTGACAAGTACAAAAAAATAAAAGAAAATTCATCCATATTCATAAGAGGAGTAAAAGAAAAGAAAAAGGAATTTGAAGGATTTATATCAGACTTGGAAGAAAAGAGAAAAGAACTTGGCTCAATAAGCAAAGAAATCTCTGGTTTAAATGAAAAAATAAAAAGCATTATTCCAAAAGTTGAAAAAGCAAAATCAGAAGTCAGCAAAAAAAGAGAAAAAATTTCCATATACGAAAACAAAGTCAATGAATTAAGCAAGCTAAAGAAAAATTTTGAAATTCTTGAATTGAATTTAAGCAACACTCTCAATGAGCACAACAATAACAATAAGGCAATATCAAGATTAAGCCAGCAGATTGCTGAGCTGGAAAATGATTTGAAAAAAGAGGAAATAAGCAAATCCAACAATATAAAAGAAAAAATAAAAAGCTCGGAAGAAAATATAAAAAAGCTAAATGAAGAATTGGAAAATATAAAACAAAAGCTCAATGAATATAAAATTAATAAAAATAAATCGGGAGAAATAATAAAAAAAGTCTCTGAAATTGATAAGTGCCCTTTATGCCTGCAAAATGTAGAGCACGAGCACAAGATTTCTATTAAAGAAAGGGAAAATAAGAATATAGAAGAAGCTGAGCAAAACATAAAAGTATTTTCTGAAAAAGAGAAAGAAGCCAAAAGCAAGCTGGAAGAGCTGGAAAATGGAAGGGATACGTTAAGAAAAGCAGAAAGCAGAATTGAACTGATAAAATTAAAAATGCAGAATTTTAAGGAAAAAAGAGAAGAAAGGGAAAGCCTGGAAAAAGCGCAAATTGAGCTAAAGAAAAAGATTGGAGAAATAAATGCAAAAAAAATTGAGCTTAATAAAAAAATTGATGATATAAAAAATGTTGAAGAGGACTACAAAATAGTTAAGGCTCAGCTTGATATTGCATTGGGAGAAGAAAAAAAGCTGGATATGGAAAAAATGGGAATAGAAAAAGAAAATGAGTCGTTAATGAGGATTGCCAAAACTCTGGAAGATGAGATAAGCAAGAAGCTAAAAATAAAGGAAAAATTAGGTTATTTTAGCGAGCTTCAAAATTGGCTGGAAAATTATTTCATAAGCCTCATGGGCACAATGGAAAAGCATATTATGCTTCAGGTTTACAGGGAATTCAACGAGCTGTTTAAGACCTGGTTCAGCATCCTGATAGAAGACGAAACAATTTCTGTAAGGCTGGATGATGAATTTACTCCGGTAATAGAGCAGAATGGCTACGAAACATATATTGAAAATTTAAGCGGCGGTGAAAAAACAGCAGTCGCCCTGTCTTACAGGCTGGCATTAAACAAAGTGATAAATGATATGGTTACTGGCATAAAAACAAAAGACATTTTAATGCTGGACGAGCCGACAGACGGGTTTAGCTCTGAGCAGCTTGACAAGATAAGGGATGTTTTGGACCAATTGAACATGAAGCAGGTTGTTATTGTAAGCCATGAATCTAAAATAGAAAGCTTTGTTGACAATGTGATAAGGATAGGAAAGGAAGAGCATGTAAGCAGGGCTTATTGACTACATTCTGTTATAGCAAGATTTTGCTGCAAAAATCGTAACATTTAAAAACCCTTAATCCTTTTTTATGAGTATGGAACTTGGGGGTAAAAGTTTGGAAAGCCTGAAGCATGAAGAAAGGGTTAGAATGTGCCCTGACTGCGGAAGCAAAGAAATAGGTTTTGACAAAGGAGAAAGCTTCTGCAAGAAATGCGGTTTAGTTCTTGATTAGATAATATACTTTTCATTGAGCTTATTTATATCTTACCATTTACAACTATTTGTTAAGCCATTATTTAATTTTCAATGTAATTCCATTTTTTCACTGAAACTTTATTATTAAAAAACAAACTAATAATCATACTTTTAGGTATAATTATCACCAACATTAGCCTCAACTTCAGGCTTTTCCAGAATATCCGCCCTTAAATCATAAGCAGTTGCATCTTTTACCTCAACATCAACTTCTTGGCCTAAATTAAAATTTCCTTTTAGAATTACCGGCTTATATGTAAAGTTCCTTCCACTCCATGTGTTATTTTTTCCAACTTCATCAATTAGGATCTTTCCTTTCCAACCAATCCATTTTTTATTTTGTTGTAAAGCTACGCTAAGGAAAAGCTCTGTTAAAACCTTGCTCCTTTCTTTTTTTATATCTCCGGGCAACTGCTCCATTCTTGCTGCTATAGTATTTGGCCTTGCAACGAATCTTGAAATATTAACCACATCCGGCTTTATTTCCTGAATCATGTGCAGTGAGTCTTGAAATTGCAGTTCTGTCTCTGTTGGAAATCCCACAATCATGTCAGTTGCTATAGTTATGTCCTTGACATACCTTCTGAACTTGCTAATTATCTCCTTAAATTCATGGACATTGTATTTTCTCCCCATCTTGCCCAAAACTTCATTGCTGCCAGACTCTGCTGGGATATGCAGAAATTTGAACATGCGCTCATCCTGATAAATTTGGACAAGTTCGTCTGCTATGCTTATAGCATGCCTTGGATTAATCATTCCCAGCCTTATTTTGTAATTACCTTCAACCTTATCTAGAATTTCATTCAGCAAATTAGTAAGTTTTCTTTTTCCTGTATCCAAGCCATAAGCTCCGGTATCCTGGGCTGTAAGCCAAATTTCCTTGCAGCCATGCTCGACATTTCTCTTAACTTCATCAACAATATAAGCTTCTGGATAGCTGAATATGTTTCCTTTGATTAATTTGACAGAGCAATAGCTGCAAAAATCTGCGCAGCCAGATGCTATTGGTGTTATTCCAATAAATTTATTTGCCTTTGATTTAGGCAGCTCTGCTTTATTAATTCTTTCGTATGCAAGAGCCTCCAAAACATTTCCTTGCAATGCCTCCTCAACAGCTTCTGCAATTCTATGGATATTATGCGTGCTGACCAGGCTGGCTTCTTGGGTTATTGCTCTTATCCTGGGTATGATGTCCCTGCTAATGCAGCCGGTAATAATTAATTTCTTATCCGGAAACTGCTTGGCAAGCTGCATTATTTCTCTTAAAGGGACAACAACGCCTTTAACAGTGCAAATGTTGATTATATTCACATCTGAATCTTCTATGCTGCCTGCTATATGAAAGCCTGCTTTAGCTAGCAAGGCCGTCATTGTTTCTGAATCAGATATATTTGCAGTGCAGCCACGGGTCTGTATGTATATTTTTTCCATATATCTTAGAATAAGTATCAAATTTAAAAATGTTTTTTATTTAATGTACTTAGCCCTTTCCCTGCTCATTATCCAGCTGGTAAGAATTCTTGTTTCATATTCATTAGGAGTATGAATACACTCGTGAATGTCTGTTTCTTTCCCCTTTTTGCTGCCTATTAAGTCCTCTCTTCTCCACGCATGAACATCTCCCAAAAAAGTAAATCCATAAAGCCCCTCATTGCCGCTAACGGGAAATGTATGCAGATGTTTTCCAGGAACCCTGTCAGAAAAATCATGCATAGCTTCTATTCTTCTGTCCAAATAAGCCCCAACTAATGAATAGGAAGGATATAACGGAACAAGAGAATTATAAATGCTGTTGCCTTTATTTCCTGGACTTGAAGGCCTGCTTTTATCTTCAACATTATTTTCTAATTCCTCTTTTACCCGATCAGAAATATCTTCGTGTTTGTCCCCTTGCCTTTTCCTAGCCTCTTTGCTTTCAAATAATGGGACTGAATATTTTATAAAATTCCGTAAAATTTCTTCTTTGTCAATTTCATAGGTAGATACCATTTTTAATTAATATAAAGAACTAAATTTCTGCCCTTGCAACCTCATGCTTGCACTTCTCGCATTTTAGAAACCTGTATTTTGTGCCAGCGACTATTTGTTCCCGTAACAGTTCCATTTCTACTTTGCATTTCTTGCAATAATCATCCACGCCCATCTTAGTACAGGCTTTAGACTCACTACTATTTAATTTTTGTCAAATTTAGGGCTTCTTTCATTATTTCTTCAGCTTGCTCTTTTTTTGGAGCGTCTGAAATAACCCTCAGCACATCAGCTTCTGTTTTTGATTGCCTGAACCAGATAAAAGAATTATTATCTAAATAAACTTTCAAACTGCCAGATTTTGTGTCTTTTATCTGATATTGTTTTTTTCTGTAATAAGCTGTTAATCTTTTCTTAATCCTGTCATATTTTTTTGATTCAATTTCAACTTTGCTTTTTATATTGTAAAATTCTGGAAGCTCTTTAACCAATTCTTCAAGCTTTTTGCCTTTGTTTGCAATTATTTTTAACAAATAAATTAATGTCAATACTCCATCCCTGCATCTTGAATCTGGTATAATTACTCCAGAGCTGCTTCCTTCTCCTCCTACTGGAGCTTTTAGCTCATAAATCTTGTCAACAACATTTATTTCCCCAACTTGGGTTTCAACATATTTTGCTTTGTGCTTTTTTGCTATTTCTCTTGCTGCTAAAGAAGTTGCGTCATTTACTGCAATAACTTTATTTTTAGCGCTTTTTAATATTTCATCTGCAATTAATGCTAATAGTTGGTTTCCAGAAACTAAGCCTTTGCTTGTCATTACCTCTACTCTGTCTGCATCGCAGTCAAAACCAGCGGCAAAATCATATTTTTTGTTTCTTACTTCGTTTGTTAAGTAGAACAATGAATCTTCGTTAGGCTCTACAACTCTGTTAAAAACACCATGTTCCATGTTAATTCCATGAACCTTGACATTAAGCTTTTCAAGAATTGGCTTGGCAATAGTTCCTGTTCCTCCATTTGGATCAATAATAATTTTAAGCTTGGAATTTTTTATTTTGATTTTATCTTGTTTTGACAAAAAATTTAGGATATAATGGGTATATGCATCGTTTATCTCATTGTATTTTTTAATTATTTTTTTAATGGTTATTTTTTTTTGGTCTCTATTTTTATAAAGATGTTTATTGAAAAATAGTTCATTGTTTAATTTTTTAATTGAGTTATATGTCTTAATAACACTTTTCATGTCTTTCGGCCTTAAGACAGCCCCGTCATTGTCCAGAAACTTAAAGCCGTTCCAGTAAGGCTCGTTATGGGACGCAGTTATTATTATTCCTCCATTAGCCTTAAAATGCCTTACAGCAAATTCTGCCATTGGCGTGGATGCAATGCCAATATCTATTATATCGCAATCCAGCGCTTCAAAAACAGCATTCTTTAATATATCTTTAGAAGGCCTTGTATCTGTCCCGATAACAATCCTCAATTTCTTATTTTTATTCTTGTTTTTTAATAACAAAAGGTAAGAATAAGCATATCTCTCAGCAATCTTCTCATCCAAGCCATCATCATAAATACCCCTGATACCGCTAAAGGACTCTACAAGTGGCATATTTCTGGATTTATATTCTAGGTATATAAGCTTTTTCTAAAACTCTTTATATTACTCTTTCATCAATTTCATCAAAGTCTTTAGGTTTGATGTCCTCAATATCACAATAAGCATGTCATCTTCCAGTATCTTCTCGTCTTTAGGTGGAATGATAATCAGCTGGTCTTTTCTCTTAATTGCTACAACAACAACCTCATAGCGTTTTCTTAAATTCAGGTCTGCAAGCGACTTTCCAAACATTTCCTTAGTCGCTTTAAATTGCTCTACGCAAAATTCTGGTGATATCTCTATAAGTTCTAGGATATCAGACGAAACAATCTGATTTGCAAGCCTGGTCCCCATAGCTACCTCAGGATTAATAATCCTGTCTACGCCTATTTTCTGCAGAATAGCAGTATGAACATCGTCAATTGATCTTGCAACCACATTCTTTACTTTAAGCTCTTTCATCATCATAGTAACGAGTATGTTTTCTTCAAAGCTATGGCCTATTGCTACAACAACAGTATTACAATCGACAATGCCGCATTCCTTAAAGTGATTAAGGGTATACTCTATTTGCCGCGCCCATGTGACATTATTGCTTATATGCTCAACATTTGCTATATTATTGTCTATAGCAAGCACCTTATGGCCCAAACCATATAGCGTTTTTGCAATGCTTGAGCCAAATCTTCCAAGGCCAATTACACCAATAACTTTATTCATAATCTCACCTCACATTGTTAATTCGCCGCTAGGCAATACAACCTCTGGCTTTTTCTTTATATTTGCAAAAGATAAAATCAAGGTTAAAACCCCTATTTTTCCAGAGAACATTGTAATCATTATAAGATATTTTGCAATTATGCTTAGCTGCGGTGTCAAGCCCATGCTAAGCCCAACAGTGCCGAATGCGGATGTTGCTTCAAATATTGCTGGAAGAAGCTCAAGTTTGTCAAAATAAGCTATCATATATGAAACTGCGCCAATAAATATTACACTCAGAAATGTTATGGCTATCGCCCTATCAAGCAAAGTCTCTGTAATTCGTCTGCAGATAAGATTAATGTTCTTTCTTCCTTTAACGCATTTCATTAGATACGCCCAAAAAACTGCTACTGTTGTGGTTTTTATGCCTCCTCCTGCGCCGCCTGGAGAGGTACCGATAAACATAAGGAAAACAATGCCTAAAAGCGTTAGCTTATAAAAACCTGCAACTTGAACAGTGCTAAACCCTGCTGTTCTTGGCGTTACAGAATTGAAAAACGAGATAATCAGCTTATTTCCCAGGCTGTATTTTTCGAGTGTTGCAGGATTATTATATTCGTTCACAAAGAAGAAGAGAGTGCCAAAAACAAGCAAAAGCGAGGTTACAAGACAGACAACCTTTGTCTGGTAAGACAGCTGCCGTTTTTTTCCCCTAACAACCCTGTAAACATCTGAAAGCACATAAAATCCTATTCCTCCTAGAATAATAAGCCCTGCAGTTGTCAAATTAATAGTAATGTCTGCAGTATACTGCGTTAAGCTTTCAAATTTATTGCCTGTTGAAATAAGATCAAATCCAGCATTATTAAATGCCGCAATTGAGTGGAAAATTCCACGCCATATTGCCTTATATCCATATTCAGGCAGCCAGTGCAGTATAAAGATTAATGCGCCAATAAGCTCAATGCCTATAATAAACAAGAAAATCCTTTTTGCCATCCTTTTTATGCCTTTTACAGTTGGGGAATTTATGGTTTCGCGAAGAAGCAGCCTGTGCTCAAAAGCTATTTTTTCTTCTCCGCTTAAAATGAAGAACCCAACAAGAGACATGTAGCCTATGCCTCCTATTTGTATTACAAAAAATATCACCAGCTGGCCGAAAAAAGTAAAGTATGTGCCAGTTTCCTTTACCACAAGACCAGTTACAGTGGCTGCTGATGTTGATGTAAAAAGCGCATCAGTAAATCCGATATGGCCGCTAACTGTAGAAAATGGAAGCATCAAAATAAGTGCGCCTGAAAGAATTAGTATAAAATAGCCAAATATTATCGTATTGATAGGATTAAATACCTTAAATCTGTCCAGCCTGCTCAAAAATGATTTCGCTTCCCCAAGTTTAAAGACTACATTTTGCATAAAACTGACGAATATATCTTCATACTTTTTAAGGATTATCTTTTTAGGCACATTCAAAAGGCTTTCATGGTAAAAAAACATTTTGAATCAACCGGAATATCATTTTAATAATTTAATCTCTCCAGAACATCGTCCAATTTTTTATCTAAGCTAGGGTTATTCTTCACTTCTTGCCTTAGAACCATTTAACATTTTAAGTTTTTATTGCAAAATATATAACAAATTAAAACAGCTATTTTGCAAATTTTTCTGCGCTTTTCCTTTCATAGTACAGGTTCTTGATATCCTTATAAACTTTTGATTTATTTTTTGGATCCAACTTATTATACATTCTCATTATTTCTATGTAAATCATTTTTGCATCATCAAACCTAAACGCTATAATTGCAAGCCTTGCTTTATATATCTCATTTTCTATCAGCTGAATTTGGTCTGCTTTTCTTTCTGCTACTGGCATTACCTTAGGAATTTTTACTCTTTCCCAAAATTCTCTTTCTTTGCTCCTATATTTTATATAACACAACCCTACAATGAATAATACAATCAAACCAGCAAGTGTAAGAGTCCATAATGCAGATTTACCCAACTTTATTTTTTTCTCTGAAAGAGGAGCTTCAACAATGCATTCCTTAATTTCGCTTGGGGTGTTTTCAAATGTATTGCAACTATTAATGTCATTGCATATCTTTGTAGTTTTACCATCAATGCAGCTACTCCAATCGGTGCATTCCCAATATTCTACGCAAGTTTCATTCATCGATAAGGCGCCAGCTCCTACATACTGGTTGTCTTTTACAGCAATTGTGAAAAATCCTAAGCTATCAGCATAAGCTTCATAAAATACAAATCCTTCTTCTGCAGCAGCATCATCCTTTAACAAAATTGTGCGCAAGTTTTCCCATTTGCCATTTTTATACTGTTTCATTATAACATTATCCTTTTTGATTGCATTGCTATCAATCCAAGATTGGACAACTTTAAATTTGATAACCGCCTTATCAATGTCATAATCCAAGATATTCCTCTTGTTAATATCAAAATACTGGTAAACCTTAGTTTCTACTTCTTCTGTTTTTGCTGGCTTTTCCGTAAGTTTTTCCACAGTAATTTCAACATTATTGAGTTCTTTGTTTACAGTAACTTCTAGTTTTGTAATCATTATTTCATCATTATTGATTTCCATACTCAGAGTTTCTCCAATGCTGATGTGAGGCCATACATGAGTTGTAATTCTGCTTAGGGACGTATTTGTAACATTGCCTCTGCCACCACCTCCGCCTCCTCCGCCACCACCACCGCTTGCTGGAGTTTCGCTTGATGCTACGGGCGTTTCTTCTGCAGAATATGCGCTAAACTGGGTTACATTAAATTCCAGAGTATTGCTTGTATAACTTATCTTTGTGCATATATCAGAAGAACATAAACTGCCATCTCTTAAAATTCTTGGATTTGTAAATGTCAGGTTGTAGAGGTATAGAACTGCGGATTTATTCAAAGCAGGTAATGCAGTTGAATTTATTTCTATCCAGTTTGTAGTTATATTAACATACTGGTTTATATCTGCTCCAGAACTTAAATCAACTAATGTTGTAAAGCTAATTTTTCCAGCAGCAGAGTTTTCAATAGTCAAGTTAGTAATATTTCTAACATCAACAGTATCTATATCGGTGGTTGTTCCATTAAATCTTGTATGTAGGATGACAACAACATTCCTAAAGATGCTACTACCAATATTATTACTTTGATCTGTGCAGTTAATGCTCCAATTAATGGGAGCAACACCTACATCAGTTAAGATGAAATTTTGAGTTATATTTCTTGTTATTGAGTTATTGGTTAGATTCAATACATCGTTAGTTATTAAACTACAGCTGGTTATACTATTTGTATCGGTTATATTATAACTAAATGTGATATTCCCGTCTTTATCTCCAGTATTGTTTAAGGGCGATAACAAAGTTATGTTTGGACTAGCAGTGTCCAAAGTAAAGTTGACTGTTACGTTGCTGTGATGGTCAACACCATCAGTTATGCTTACGTTCAGTGTATAATAGCCATCAGAAGCGTTTAGAGTTGTGTTGGTTAATGATGTTTGGTTTAATATTCCGTTTATGTAATAATTAATTGATGCTGTATCGCCATCAGAATCTTTTGCAAATGTAACATTTAGGTCTAGCGGCTGGGCAGAGGTGTATAAGTTATTGGTTGGGAATAATAAGCTAAATCCAGATGGCGGTGTATTTGCTACTGTTATTATTGTGTCGTTTGTTTTGAAGTTGTTGCTTGTGTCATTTACCCTAATAGTATAATTTATTACATTGCCTCTTGTTAAAGCAAGTGTGGATGAGTTTGAGCATTGGGCTGCTGTTCCTGAAAGCGATATGTTAATTATTTCTAATGCTGATGGGCCGCTTTGATTGATAATAATCTGGCAGAAGCTTAGTCCTATATTATCTGTTATGTTTGCTGTTATGTTTATTACATCATTGACTGTTAGATTGGTTAATGATTTGTTTAATGATGCGTTTACTATTGGGGATGTTGTGTCAATGGTAAAGTTAACTGTAATGTTGTCATGATGGCTAACACCATCAGTTATGCTTACGTTTAGTATGTAATAGCCGTCTGAAGCATTAAATGTTGTATTTGTAGTTGTTGAACTGTTTATTCTTCCGTTTATGTAATAGTTAATTGTTGTTGTATCTCCGTCAGGATCTGCTGCGAAGGTTACATTTAAGTCCAATGGCTGCTTTGTTGTGTAGAAATTATTTGGCGGGAATAATAAGCTAAATCCAGATGGTGGTGTATTTGCTACTGTTATTATTGTGTCGTTTGTTTTGAAGTTGTTGCTTGTGTCATTTACCCTTGCTGTAAAGTTTATTACATTGCCTCTTGTTACGTTTATTGTAATGTTTTGGCTGAATTGGGCAGAGGTTGCATCATTTAATGAGAAGTTAAAGTATTGCTTATATCCAGATATGTTTACTATTATTTGTCCAAAGCTTAAGCCATTTACATCTGTTGCATTTGCTGTTAAGTTAATTACATCATTGACTGTTAGATTGGTTAATGATTTGTTTAATGATGTGTTTATTATTGGAACTGTTGTGTCTACGGTAAAGTTGACTGTTACATTTGTAGGAGTATCAACACCATCGGTTATGCTTACGTTTAGTATGTAATAGCCATCTGATGCGTTAAATGTTGTATTTGTAGTTGTTGAACTGTTTATTCTTCCGTTTATGTAATAGTTAATTGTTGTTGTATCTCCGTCAGGATCTGCTGCGAAGGTTACATTTAAGTCCAATGGCTGCTTTGTTGTGTAGAAATTATTTGGCGGGAATAATAAGCTAAATCCAGATGGTGGTGTATTTGCTACTGTTATTATTGTGTCGTTTGTTTTGAAGTTGTTGCTTGTGTCATTTACCCTTGCTGTAAAGTTTATTACATTGCCTCTTGTTACGTTTATTGTAATGTTTTGGCTGAATTGGGCAGAGGTTGCATCATTTAATGAGAAGTTAAAGTATTGCTTATATCCAGATATGTTTACTATTATTTGTCCAAAGCTTAATCCGTTTACATCTGTCGCGTTTGCTGTTATGTTTATTACATCATTGACTGTTAGATTGGTTAATGATTTGTTTAATGATGTGTTTATTATTGGTGAAGTTGTGTCAATAGTAAAGTTAACTGTTACATTTGTAGGAGTATCAACACCATCGGTTATGCTTACGTTTAGTATGTAATAGCCATCACTTGCATTGAAGGTTGTATTAGTTGTTACAGTTGAACTGTTTATTCTTCCGTTTATGTAATAGTTAATTGTTGTTGTATCACCATCAGCATCTTTTGCAAATGTAACGTTTAGGTCTAGTGGCTGGGCAGAGGTGTATAAGTTATTGGTTGGGAATAGTATGCTTAATCCAGATGGCGGTGTATTTGCTACTGTTATTATTGTGTCATTTGTTCTGAAGTTGTTGCTTGTGTCATTTACCCTAATAGTATAATTTATTACATTGCCTCTTATTAAAGCGACTTCAGATTTATTTGAGCATTGCGCAGAAGTTCCTGAAAGCGATATGTTAATTATATGCAAAGCTGTTGGACCGCTCTGGTTAATAATAATCTGGCAGAAGCTCAATCCTACTTTATCTGTTATATTAGCAGTTATGTTAATAACATCTCCATAATATATTGTTGTTAATGATTTGTTTAGGGTGGCATTTACAACTGGTGGTGTTAAATCAACCATCTGGAAGGAAATGATTGCCCCTCCTTTAATGATGGCCAGTGTTGCATTTACAGATAATGTATGGTTTGCGCCGTCGTTTGCAAAAGAATCTGGAATTGTCAAATTATACCTAAAGTCTCCAGTATTTGCATTGCTTGATGTGTAATTAGTTTTAGGCGTACTTGAGGTTGTTGCATTCTTTAATACTTGTTCAGAGTCATTTATAAAATATTGAACGCTATCTATGTAAACACTAAATGTATAGTTTGTTAAGTTGTAAGCAGATACGCTTAAGTTGCCGTATATGGTTAGGTTTTGGCCTGGTACGACATTTGTAGTTTGATTTAATGTTAATAGGGTAGTTATGTTGCTGGCTGAGAAGTTGGTTCCTGCACCGCCATCTGTTGCTGTTCCTGGTCCGTCCCAACCTAGAGCTGATATAGTCCCATTAAATGTTATTGCAGTATAATAAACAGCAATTCTTCCGCCTGCTCCCCCGCCACCATCAACAGTAGCATCATATCCTGCTCCTCCACTAGCATTTATTGAGCCATTGCCTGCAAATGTATTTGCTATAATGTAAATGCTTCCTCCTGAGCCTCCGCCTCCGCCATAAGTAGCATCCCCTCCTCCTTTAGCTACACTATGACTTCCTCCGCCTCCGCTTCCTAAATTAATGGGTATGGTAATAGAGCCATAAGATGGCCCTCCTAATCTGCCTGAAGTACTACTGTTTCCCCCTTTTCCGCCATAGCCTGCTCCTCCGCCAGCACCAATTCCTTCTCCGTCATAACCTTTTCCAGGTCCAGAATCTTCTGCAAAGCCTTTTCCAGTAACATTAATCTTTCCATTATCAATTATTAAATTAAGAGCTGTTATGTTTGCGCTTCCTGTTATTTTTCCATCATTAAGGATTGTTATGTTGCTGGCATTAACTACAAAGGCGCCTGTTGCATTTTGTGTTAATTCTCCACCATCTTTTATAAGTAATATGCTCAAATTGAAACGAGAACCGGTATCAGCTTTGGCAACACCATAGCCGCTTATATTCATATAAGTAAAGTCCCCTCCGGATACATTTGTAGCTGCACCAGAATCACCCTGATTATCAATGAGCAAATCACCATTTGCTGCGCCTGCCTTTAAGAATATAGTTCCTGCTCCGCCTGTTTCAGCTAAGCCAGGCCCTATGCCTCCTGCCGCTATTATTTTTCCATCATAAGTTTTGGTTGTATAGTAAATTGTAATTCTTCCTCCTGCTCCCCCGCCACCATCAACAGTAGCATCATATCCTGCTCCTCCACTAGCATTTATTGAGCCATTGCCTGCAAATGTATTTGCTATAATGTAAATGCTTCCTCCTGAGCCTCCGCCTCCACCATAAGTAGCATCCCCTCCTCCTTTAACTCCATTATTAATGATGTTTCCACTTATATTCAAAACTCCAGTTACATTAATGAATAAGGCTCCTCCTCCAGAGCCGCCGCTGTTAGCTACACTATGACTTCCTCCGCCTCCGCTTCCTAAATTAATGGGTATGGTAATAGAGCCATAAGATGGCCCTCCTAATCTGCCTGAAGTACTACTGTCTCCCCCTTTTCCGCCATAGCCTGCTCCTCCGCCAGCACCAATTCCTTCTCCGTCATAACCTTTTCCAGGTCCAGAATCTTCTGCAAAGCCTTTTCCTGTTACGTTAATAAATCCGCCAGTTTCAATTGTCAAATTAGTTGCATTAATTTTTACACTTCCTTCAATAAATCCGCCGCTTTGTATTGTCAGGTTTGTTGCGCTGATGTTAAAGACAGCAGTTGCTGTCTGGTTTCTTAAGGCTCCTCCATTTTGGATTAATAGACTATTGTAGTACAAAACAGAGTTGTTTGTTACGCCATGTATTGTGTTGATTATGCATAATGTATCAGGAGTTCCAGAATCACATGTTTCAGAAGCTACAGTATTATAAGCATAAGCAATTTGATCAGAGAAGTTAAACTGCTGCGTATGCACTCCAGGGGTTAATATTTTTACAGTCCAATAACCTATTCCAGAGCAATTATAATTTTCAACATAAATTGATTTAATATTTATGCCTTGATTTAAAGTTTCATTTAATTTTATTTTTTCATTATTACTGTTAATTAGATATGTATCTTCATTATTTATTAAATCATAATAATTGAACAATGTTTTATTGTCACATTTTAATTCTAATGTTGTTAAGTCATTTGCTGTTGATTCATTATCCAGATATAACTCAGAATAAGTAGTTCCGTTGGAAGCAGATATTGTTAAATTTCCAGTTCCTGTTACATTAAACCTGACTGTCCAGTTGCCATTTAAAGTTGGATAGCTTTGGACATTTAATATTGTAATGGAAAGCTCATAGGTCTGGTTGCTTAAGCTTGGAACATTCCATTCAATATAATCAACTAAACTGTTATTGTTGGCATCAAATTTGTCAATATTAACTTCTATTCTGCTGCCATTTACCATCCAGTATAGTTTTACTGCTTCAGGAGCTGCTTCTGCTGGCAAGAAAGTATAAGCCAAAATATCTTCATAATGTATCTCAGAGCTGATTATTATCTGTTTTTTATTTTCTGCAAGAGCAATTTCTTCAGATATTGGGCCTTCTGTATAATATTCAACCTCAACTTCTTCAACTAAGTCTTCAATTATTATTTCTGTAGAATTCCCAATAACATCTGGGGTATTTTCTAAAATTGCATTTCCAGTAATTAGGTTTGCTTTTTCCTGTTCCAGCTCTTTTTCTAATTTTTCAGTCTCTTTCTCAGTTTCATATTCCCTTAAATACTTAATTTCTCCCTTATCCCTTATCTTTATTTTGTCTTCAGGGATTTCTTGAGCAATATCTTCTTCAATTTTCTTTACTGTGATATTTACAGCAAAGGGAGTTATGTTAATGGAAATATTGGCTTTTAGCTCCCCTAATTTTACCTTTTTGAGCCATTGGACTGGCTTGTTTATGACAACCCTGCTTTTGCTTATGGTTTCTTTTTCTTCTTTGGTTATGTTTACGCTAAACGCATTTGAAACAACAGTTTCGTAAGAATCATTTGCTATGAAGAATATGTAAACGGTTCCGATAAAGTTCTCATATGGAACGATTGTTGCTATATTGCTTTCAATAATTACATTTACATTTTCTGCTTGATAATAATTAAATGATAGTAAGTCTTCATCTATGTCCTTAAAGTATTCGCTTAAGTCAATTGTCAGGTTGTTTCCGGACAATATTGAATTGGAAATATTTTTTATCAAGACTGGAGGATTGTTTTCTGCTTTGCCTTCAAGGATATAATTTAGTTTGTCAAGGTTTAATTCAGAGTTTTCTATTTCAATAATCAGCTTGTAGCTTGTTTTGTTTAAGGATAATGCGCATGTTTCTATGCAGACATCTTTAAAGGCAGTAAAGGCTGTCTGGAACTTTACAGGCAATTCTTCCCAGCTGCTGTAGTAAATTTCAGAGTATGGAATTTCAGCAGAGAGATTATAGTCTACGTATATTATTTGAGAGCTGATTTTGTTGTTGAAAGAAGCATCATGCAAGCCATATGTTAACAGCAATGACTCATTCCATTGCTGATTTGATGGAAGCAAATCAACAAATGCGCAGCAGCTTTCGCTTCCATAGCATACTGTTGTAATCTTTTGCTCTTCTACTGATTCAATGTTCCATCTTGCGCATAACTTGCTTTCATCAACATCCCAGTTAAATGATGAGTTTTCAACAGTAAGGTCTACTACTCCGGAAGTTGATTCTATGCCATCGTTATTAGAATCATAGAATTCATCATTGCCGTATTCTAAGTTTGCGGTTATGGTTTTGTTAATTTCTTCTGTGGTTTCGTTTATTTCTATAGTTTCATTTTCTATTAAAGTTTCATTAATAACTAATGTTTCATTTGTTGTTTCGTTAATTATTGGGGCAGTTATTGTTTCATTTATTGTTATATTATCATTTTCGTCTTTTGTCTTGTCTTTATCCTCGTCTTTGGTTTTATTGGAAACAACCAATCCAGTAATGCCTGTAATTCCAGTTTCATCTGATTCTGAATCAAATACTAAATACCTATTCTCTTCATCCTCTAAATAGACCTTAACAATTCCCTCTGTTTTATAGCTGCCGCTTAACTTTAAGGATTTTAGCAGTCCTGTATGTTCTGGAGTCCAGATGTAGTCTGAGCTCTCCTTAAAGTTTAGGTTTATGCTGTCAGAGTAATTTAATTGTTTTTTAACTGTTATTAGGCCAGTTATAGCCGGTCCTAGATAAAAATAAGTTATAAGCAAAGCTATTAAAATCATCCCTGCTATGATCCTTGTTTTTAGCTGCTTATTCATTTTTAATCCTATATCTCCTGTAAACCGTCTTGATTGTATTGTAACTTTTATTGAGCGCAAGAGAAATTTGATTTAGGGAAAGTTTTTCTTTGCCTTTAAGGTAAAAAACAATAGATTCCAGAACAGAATTTTTCCTGTTTGCAAAAATAGTGTATGGGATGCTAATTGATGCGTCAGAAATGTCTAAGCTGCCTTTGAATTTGATTCTTGAGTTATGGTAAGTATTGTATATTGTGGATAATTTTCTGTTCAGTATTTTTGAAATTTCCTTAAATGATTTTTTTTCAACTTCTTTTAAACATTTTATTACGATTTCCAATCCAGAAAGCTTTGCTTTGAAAGCAGAAATCGGTATGCAGGTTTCAATTTGCAATAGCCTATCAAGAATTTCCCGTTTTTCTTCTTTGTTTAGAGCACTGACTAGACTAGAAATACTTCTAACTAGGCTAATTTTGCTCTTTTCGTCCAAGTTATGGATTATATCAAACTAATTGTATATAAATATTTCTATCATGTAATCATAAAAAGTGATTATGTAACCTTATATTACTATTATGTAACATAATATTATCAAGTCAGCAAGAATAAGAGTTTTAGGTTATTTCAAACACAAATTAGAATATCAAAACACTAAACCAAAGCTTGTATCTTTGTTTTATTTCTTAGCCCTTCATCACAGCCACAGGCACTAATCTAGCAACCAAATTGCCAATGCCTAACTTATGGCTTACTCTGACAACCTCATCAATATCCTTATAAAATTGAGGTGCCTCCTCAGCAAGCCCTTTCCATGGGCCCTTGACTTCTATCCCTTTCGCTGCAAGTTCTCTAGCAACTTGTTCTCCCCTTAAAGTTCTTAACGCCTCTGATCTTGAAGCTACACGTCCAGCGCCATGAGCTGTTGAGCCAAAAGAAATCTCTTCAGCTTTTTTAGTTCCAACAAGCAAATAAGAAGCAGTTCCCATACTTCCAGGTATTATAACTGGTTGTCCTATTTTCCTGTAAACCTCTGGAATTTCTTCTCTTTCAGGCCCAAATGATCTTGTAGCGCCTTTTCTATGAACACAAACTTCTTTTTCTTTACCATCTATATTGTGTTTTTCAAATTTTGCTAAATTATGACAGACATCATAAACTTGAGGCATATCAGAGCTGCCAAAAACTTTTTTGAAGACATCTCTTGTCCAATGCGCTATCATCTGCCTGTTGGCAAAAGCAAAATTAACAGAAGCGCACATAGCATTGTAATATTCTTGGCCTAATTCAGATTTTATTGGAGCATTTATTAACTCCCTGTCTGGCAAATTAACAATGCCATACTTATCTTCCATTTTCTTGATGTAATCAGAAGCAACCTGGTGTCCTAATCCCCTTGAACCGCAATGAATCATTACAGTAATTTGCCCTTCTTGCTCTATGCCAAAACTTTTTGCAATTTCCTTATCAAAAATCTGGTCAACTTTCTGCATTTCAAGGAAATGGTTTCCAGCGCCTAAAGTCCCTAATTGAGGCATTCCTCTTTGCAAAGCCCTTTCAGAAACATCATGTGCATCTGCTTTCATATTTCCATATTCTTCTGTTTTTTGCAGATCATCTTCTGTTCCATAACCTTGCTCAACTGCCCATCTCGCTCCTTTGCTTAAGACTTCCATTAAAACGGATTTGGGAAGTTTTGTAATTCCTCCTTTGCCAACTCCTGCAGGGACTTCCTTGTAAAGTTCCTCTAATAATTGTTTTCGTTTTGACAAAACGTCATCTACTTTTAAGTCTGTTCTCAATAAGCGGACGCCGCAATTAATATCATAACCAATTCCTCCTGGGCATATTATGCCTTCTTCCATATCAAATGCTGCAACACCACCTATTGGAAAACCGTAGCCGTTATGGGCATCAGGCATTGTATAGGATGCTTTTTGTATTCCCTTAAGGCATGCAACATTCTTTGACTGCTCCAGTGTGTTATCTTGCTTTATTTTTTCCAAGAGTTTCTCTGACGCATAGATTATAGCAGGAACTTTCATTTGGCCTTGCTTATCTATTTGCCATGTAAACTCATTGATTTTTTTTAATTCCATCCTAATGCCAAAGAAGGTATATCCATTTATATAATTTGCTTATAAATCCAACACAATCTGCACCATTACTTTGCCTTTTTCTTCTTTTATTTCCATCTCATTATAAGTTACTGCCTTTATGTCTCCATTTGTTTCGTAATTATCTGCTTTGTCTCCAATAGCAATTGCCTCAAGAAAATATTTTCCTTCTTTTTCATGGATTACAATTTCTTCAACATGGTTTAATAAAAAATTTTCAGTGTCAATTAAGAATAATAACTCCTCCAAAAAATTATAAAGCAATGATTTAAGGTCGTGGCCTTTAGCCTCAATGCCTTTTTTAATATTTTTTTTAATTTTTTTTGTGTCTGTTATAATTGAAAACATAGCTAAAGCTGCATTGCTAAATGCTTCTTCCATATTCTTTCCATAAGCCTGAAATTTGGCATCTGCTGTATGCTCTAAAAATTTGAATTTAACCATAATTAATATGTAAAAAGGTTGATGTTTAAAAAAGTTCATAAAATTAGTTAAGTCCCTACTTATTTTCAATATTGAAATAAAATACCCTAAAATTAATATTAAAACCGATTTTCTCGACGGCAAAATCAAGCGAAAGATTTATATATACTCAAGCATTATTTTTTACTCAATAAGAGCCTAAATCTACAATGAAAATATCATTCAAAATAACCAAAGTTTAGTCAAAAAACCAAAAACCGAGTCAAAATGGATACTAACATGACTAATGAGTCTAATGTGCCTAATAACCCTGCTCCGCAAAATGCAAGCGCGGATGATTACGGTGCAAAAGATATCCAGGTTTTAACAGGCTTAAGTGCAGTAAGGAAAAGGCCTGCGATGTATATAGGTGATACTGGATTACGGGGCTTGCATCATCTTGTTTTTGAAGCAGTAGATAACAGCATAGACGAAGCTATGGCTGGGTTTTGCAGTAAGATTGTTGTAATAATACACAAAGATGGATCTGTAACAGTAATAGACAACGGCAGAGGAATTCCTGTTGATACACACCCAAAGTATAACAAGTCAGCATTAGAGATTGTAATGACAGTGTTGCATGCAGGCGGAAAATTTGATAAAAAGACTTACAAGGTTTCTGGTGGCTTGCATGGTGTTGGAATTTCTGTAACAAACGCCTTATCCAAAGAGATGGCAGTAGAGGTAAGAAGAAACGGAAAAGTATACCGGCAAAAATATTCTTACGGAAAGCCGACAACAGGAGTTGAAATAATCGGAGAATCCAACGAGAGGGGAACAAAAACAACATTTATGCCTGATGAGCAGATATTCCCGGATACTGAATTCCATTTTGATACTTTATCCAGCAGATTAAGAGAGCTTGCTTTCCTAAACAAAGGCATCCATATTACATTATTTGACGAAAGAACAAATAAAAAACAGGAATTCCAGTATGATGGGGGCATAGTGTCTTTTGTGGAATTTCTTAATGACAACAAAAACCCATTGCATAAAATAATATACTTTGAAAAGGAAAAAAACATGGTTGTGGTAGAAGTTGCTATGCAATACAATATGAGCTACCAGGAAAACATTTTCACTTTTGCCAATAACATAAACACACAGGAAGGGGGCTCGCATTTAATAGGCTTTAAGACAGCTTTGACAAGAACGCTGAACAGTTATGCAGAAAAATTAAAGGCAAACGATACAAAGGTTTCCAGCGATGATACGAGGGAAGGATTAACAGCAGTAATTTCTGTTAAATTGCAGGAGCCGCAATTTGAAGGGCAAACAAAAACAAAGCTTGGCAATTCTGAAATAAAAGGCATTGTTGAGAGCTTAATTAATGAAAACCTTGGAACATTTCTAGAAGAGAATCCAGCTATAGCCCGGCTTATTGTAGAAAAATGCATAAATGCTGCTAAGGCAAGAGATGCTGCTGCTAAAGCGAGAGAGCTTACAAGAAGAAAAGGAGCGTTAAATTCACATTCATTGCCAGGAAAATTAGCTGACTGCTCAGAAAGAGACCCTGCAAAATGCGAATTGTATATTGTGGAAGGCGATAGTGCTGGAGGTTCAGCAAAACAAGGCAGAAATCGTGATTTCCAGGCAATTCTGCCGTTAAAAGGAAAAATCCTAAATGTAGAAAAAGCAAGGCTAAACAAAATTTTCCAGAATGAGGAAATAACAACAATGATAACAGCTTTAGGCACTGGCATTGCAGAGGAATTTGATATTAACAGGTTAAGGTATCATAAAGTAATAATCATGACTGATGCAGATGTTGATGGCGCGCATATAAGGACTTTATTGCTGACTTTTTTTTACCGGCACATGAATGCGCTGATTAATGCAGGAAATGTTTACATAGCGCAGCCGCCATTATATAAAGTAGCTAAGAATAAGAAGACATATTACATATACTCTGATGAAAAGCTCGAGGAGTTGTTTAAGGAAATTGGCAGAGACAGCGCATCTATGCAAAGATACAAAGGCCTTGGTGAGATGAATCCCCAGCAGTTATGGGAGACGACCATGGATCCAAAAGACAGGACTTTATTGCAGGTAAGTTTAGAGGATGCTGTAGAGGCAGATAAAATATTTACCATCTTAATGGGAGACCATGTAGAACCCAGGCGTAATTTTATAGAGCAGCATGCAAAGGAAGTTGCTAATCTGGATATTTAGAGAAACTAAATGACATACACAGATATTATCGGATTTTTAGCAGGGGCATTCACTACAATAGCACTAGTGCCCCAAGCTGTTAAAGCCTGGAAAACAAAGCACACTAAAGATGTCTCTTTTGGATGGATTTTAATATTGACAATCGGGGTTTTTCTATGGCTTTGGTATGGAATTTTAATCAATTCACCGCCAATTATCGCTGCTAATGGTTTGACATTAATTTTATCGCTTATAATTTTAATTTTAAAAATGAAATACAAGTAAGTTCTAAATCAAATAGAGGTTGGTGCGAAAGTCGGTGCTTGTGCGTAATTTGCCTGGGAAGAAAGTTCCGCAGGATTGTGCAGTACGACCTGAGCAACATGCAATGCTGCGAAGTTGAGAGGAGCCTAAGGCCTCGCACAAGCACGAATTAGATTCTCGCACCAGAACCTCTAATACAAATCTTTTTAAATCAGCTGAATTTCCCTTGGGCTATGGTAAAAGCAAAGGTGATCAAGAAGGAATGGTACCCTATTCTGGCTCCAAAACTTTTCGAAAATGCCGTCCTAGGAGAAACTTATGTCTATGCTCCTGAGCAAATGATAGGCAAGGGCATAACCCAAAACCTCATGAGCCTGACTAACGATGTAAAAAAGCAGAACATAAACATTGACTTTAAGGTTTTTGATGTTCAAAATGGCAAGGCTTTTGCTGATGTAATAGGCTATCATATGCTGCAATCCTCTATAAAGAGGCTGGTTAGAAGAAGCATAGAGAAAATTGATATGTCTTTTTCATGCAAGACTTCTGATAACAAGGCTTTGCAGATTAAGCCTCTCCTGATAACAAGAGCAGATACAAAAGGCTCTGTTGCAGCAAAAATGAGGAGAATATCTCAGGACTCTTTGGTAAAATACATAAGCTCTATTAGTTATGATAACCTTATTAGCGACTTAGTAACCCATAAAATGCAAAATGATTTGAGGAAAGAGCTGAATAAAATTTATCCATTAAGGGTATGTGAAATAAGGTCTATGGAAATAGTTGACCTGGAAAAGAAGGAAGAAGTTAAAAGAAAAGCAACTGTTAAAAAAGAGCAGAAGAAAGCAAAAACAGCAGAAGAAAGCAAAGCCCCAAAGAAGAAAGAGGAAAAAGCAAAGGAAAGCAAAGATAAGCCTCAGGAAGAGGAAAAAGCAGAGCAAACAGAATAAGCTGAGCAAAACATATTAAAACACATACTATTTTTCTTGTTTATATAGCCCCGTAGTCTAGCGGTCTCTGTATATAGCCGCAAAAGGATAGGGCCCTCTGGAGGCTCTGACGGCAGTTCGAAACAGCTTTTTTGCCAAAGGCAAAAAACCTGGGAAAATGCGCCAGCTTCGCGAAATGCGCTCGCTGGCTCAAGGATTTTGCTACGCAAAATCAAAGAAGCTGTCGAAAGTCTGCCCGGGGCTATTCATATTAACTCGTATAACATTTTAAGGGCTAAAAAAGAAAAAAATGAACTTACCAATAAACCGGGAAGAAGCATTAAACTTAATTGAACAATATAGCAAAAACAATTCTGATATAATCCATTATCTTGAAAGCGAGGCAATAATGGGCGTACTTGCCAGAAGATTGGGAGAAAATGAAGAATATTGGAAGATGTTGGGATTGCTACATGATGTTGACTGGGGTATAACTAAAAGCGATACTAAAAAACATTTAACAAAAGCACCGGATATTTTAAAGAAAGCAGGTTTCGATGATAAATTCATTCAAACTGTTTTATCACACGGGTATGGTTGGGATTGTGCTGATTTAAAAGACAAAAAAAGAACAGAAAATGTAGAGTATGCTCTTGCTTGTGCAGAAACTGTTACAGGACTGATTCATTCTTATGCTTTAATGAGAAAAAGTTTTGAAGGGATGGAAGTGAATGGCCTCAAAAAGAAAATGAAAGACAAGAGATTTGCAGCAGGGATAAACCGAGAGGTAATCCTCGAGTGCGAAAAAATTGGATTAAGTTTGGACGAGTTTTTAGATATCGCCATTAAAGCAGTTCAGTCCATCGCAAAAGAAGTTGGATTTTAATTACTATTTTTTCAAAAAAATCCAGAGAGTTATAAATATAAAGTAATTAACAATGAAACTCATAGCACAAGGCGCGGAAGCAAAGTTATTTTTGGAAGACAATGGAATAGTAAAAGATAGGTTTAGAAAAACGTATAGAATAAAGGAAATAGACGAAAGGCTAAGAAAATCCAGGACAAAAAGAGAATCAAAAGTTCTGGAGAAGCTGCAAGCAATAGGCTTTCCATGCCCAAAATTAATTTTTAACAATGAAAAAGACACTATTAAAATGGAATTTATTGATGGAAAATTATTAAAAAATATACTGAATGATAATAATTGCATTAAGCTAAGCAAGGAGATGGGGGAAAAAATAGCTGTATTGCACAATAATAATATTATTCATGGTGATTTAACAACATCAAATATGATTTTTAATGACAAGGTGTATTTTATTGACTATGGGCTCAGCTTTTTTTCTGCAAAAATAGAAGACAAGGCAGTAGATTTGCATTTGCTGAAAGAAGCCTTGGAATCAAAACATTCCCAAATATGGGAAGAGTGCTATAAAGCTGCTTTGGAAAGCTATGCAGAAAAAGCAGTTGGTGACAAGGAAGTAATAAAAAGGCTTCAAGTAGTTGAAAAAAGAGGTCGCTATAAGCATAAAAAATGAGTTGGGTTATTACAATAATAATTATTGGAACAGCTTTTCTTGCGCTTTATTGGGTATTTTATGGCCAAAGAAAATACAATGAAATGTTTATGCCAGAAAGAAAAACAAAGCTAAAAGCAATTTTATTTGATCTAGATGGGGTTATTATTGATTCTTTTGAAGCTTGGTACAGTGTTTTCAATATTGTAAGAAAAAATTTTAATTTAAGTGAAATAAGCAGAGAAGAGTTTAGAAATAGAACGTGGGGAGGTTCAGTTAATGCAGATGTAAAAAATTATTTTAAAAACAAAGATACAAAGGAAATAGAAAAATTGTATAAGCAGTTAATATCGGAATACATGCACAAAACAAAACTGCTGCCAGATGCCAAAAAAGTTCTGGAAGCAATTAAAAACAAAAACATCAAAATAGGCTTGGTAACGAATACTTTCAGGAAAACAGTTTTGGAGGTATTAGAATTCCATAAGCTGAAACATTATTTTAACAGCATTGTTAGCGCAGATGATGTTGAAAGGGTAAAACCCTATCCAGACCCTGTAATAAAACTATGCGAAAATCTTGGGATAATGCCGGATGAAGCAATTCTTGTTGGAGATACAAAAAATGATTACAAAGCAGGAAAATCTGCAGGCTGTTTTGTTGTTGGACTAAACACACATGGAGATTTGGTAATTGGCAACTTAAGCGATTTGCTGCAATTAATTTAAAAAATATAGACAAAAAATTTATATACTTACTATGTTTTCTACTAAACTGATACAAATGACAAGAGTTGGTTGTTTTCACTGTTTGTAATTCTGTTTTAATTAGTTTAAACTCTTTCAAAACACAAGGTATTTCTGGCAAACGCAAAAAAAGTATATTATTTAAATACCCCCATACATACTCTACAGCAAAATACGGGGTGGAAAAATGATAGAGCTGGATTTTGAAAAATGTAATGGCTTAGTTCCAGCTATTGCCCAGGATGCTAAAACAGGAGAAATTCTCATGCTTGCTTACATGAACAAAGAAGCATTTGAAAATACATTAAAAACTGGAAAAGCAACCTACTTTTCAAGGAGCAGAAATAAGATATGGGTAAAAGGTGAAACTTCTGGAAATGCCCAGATTGTTAAGGAAATCTTAGTTGATTGTGATAATGATGCTGTTATACTCAAAATAGAGCAAGAAGGGGGAGCATGCCATTTAGGGTACAGAAGCTGTTTTTACAGGAAAGTAAAAGGAAATAAGCTTATTACAGTTGGCAAGAAGATTTTTAACCCTAAAGATGTTTATGGAGGTATTTAAGATGGCAAATAAAACATTAAAATTAGGAATACCCAAAGGAAGCTTGCAGGAAAGCACTTTTGTTATGTTTAAAAAAGCTGGTTTCAAGCTTAGATTAAGTGACGATAGAAGTTACTTTCCCAAGATAGATGACCCCGAAATAGAATGCATGCTGATAAGAGCGCAAGAAATGGCAAGGTACGTTGAAGAGGGAGTTTTAGATTGCGGATTAACAGGCAAGGACTGGATAATGGAAAACAGGGCAGATGTTTTTGAGGTAGCGGATTTAATATATGCAAAACAAGGCTTAGGCAAAGTTAAGTGGGTATTGGCTGTAGCAAATGACAGCAACATTAAATCAGTTAAGGATCTTGAAGGAAAAAGAATTGCAACAGAAGCTGTTAATATTACAAAAGATTACTTAAAGAAGAATAATGTAAAAGCAGAGGTTGAATTTTCTTGGGGAGCCACAGAAGTCAAAGTTCCCAACCTAGTTGATGCAATTGTCGAAATAACTGAAACAGGCAGCAGCCTTAAGGCAAACAATCTTAGGGTTATAGACACCTTGCTTGAGTCAACAACAAAATTCATTGCAAATAAAAATTCTATAAAAGACTCATGGAAAAAGAAAAAGATAGAAGAGATTGCAATACTTCTGCAAGGCGCCATAGATGCTGAGGAAAATGTGGGCTTAATGATGAACGTTGAGAAAAAAAATCTTGAAAAAATGCTTAAACTGCTTCCAGCATTAAAAAAACCTACTATATCTCCGCTTAGCGAAGATGATTGGGTAGCAGTTATGACTATTGTAAATGAAAAGATTGTCAGGGATATTGTACTTAAATTAAAAGATGTAGGAGCGCAAGGAATTGTTGAGTTTCCACTGAATAAAATAATATTTTAATCCGGATGATAAGCATAATTAAGTCGGGTAACAAAGCAAAAGTCAAAAAAGTAAAAGAAAGAAGCGCTAATGCTGTTGACGATGCTATTGAAAGGGTAAAGAAAATAGTTATGGATGTAAAAAAAGTAGGGGATGAAGCAGTAATTAGCTATACAAAAAAATTTGACAATGTTTCTTTAACAAAAAATGATATCCCGGTAAGCAGAAAAGAGGTAAAAGAGGCTTACAAAAACGTTAATCCGAAGATTATAAGTTCTTTAAAAACAGCTGCAGCGAATATAGCAAAATATGCAGAATGCCAGCTTCCTTCTGAATGGAAAAAAGAGATCAATAAGGGCATTCTTGTCGGGCAGATTGTAAGGCCTTTGGACAGCGTAGGTTGTTATGTTCCTGGAGGCAATTACCCTTTAGCAAGCAGTGTTCTTATGGCAGTCATTCCTGCAAAAGTAGCTGGTGTTAAGGAAATAATTGTCTGCTGCCCAAAAATCACAAAAGAGATTCTAGCTGCATGTGAGATTGCCGGCGCTGATAAAGTCTTTAGAGTGGGTGGAGCCCAGGCAATAGCTGCAATGGCTTATGGAACAGAATCAATTCCTAAGGTAAACAAGATAGTCGGCCCAGGAAATATTTATGTAACTGCTGCAAAGAAACTTGTTTTTGGCGATGTGGGCATTGACTTCTTAGCAGGTCCGAGCGAGATTATGATTATTGCTGAAAAAGCTAATCCGGAATTTATTGCTGCTGATATGCTAAGCCAGGCAGAGCATGATGCAATGGCCAGTTCAATATTAGTAACACCAAATGTTTCTTTAGCTAAACAAGTAAAACAAGAAATTGAGAATCAATTAAAAAAATTAAAAACAAAAAAAATTGCAGAAAAAAGCCTTAAAAACTTTGGAGCAATTGTTATTGTTAAAAATATGGATGAAGCTTTTGAATTTGCAAATGATTTTGCTCCAGAGCATCTGGAGATTATGGCTTATGACGAAAATGTGCTTAGCAAAGTAAGGAATGCAGGAGCAGTATTTTTAGGAGAATACAGCCCGGAAGCAGCAGGTGACTACTGCTCTGGCCCAAATCATGTTTTACCAACTCAAGGTGTAGCAAAATTCAGGGCTGGCTTATGTGTAATGGATTTTTTTAAAATGCCTACATTCCAAAGGCTTACAAAAAAGGGCTTGCAAGGAATAAAGGATTCAATAGTTAATATTGCCGAATTAGAAGGTTTGGACGCGCATGCAAAAAGTGTCAAGAAGAGGTTTGAGAATGATTAAGCCAAGAAAAGCAGTTATTGAAATGGACGCTTATAATCCGCCAACATCAGGCAGAGAAGGCTATATAAGACTGGATTTTAATGAAAATACCATTGGCTGTTCTCCAAAAGTAATTGAAACCTTGAAAAAGATTAAGCGGGAAAACTTAAGCGTTTACCCAGAATATACGGGGTTCAGAAAAAGGCTTGCAGAGTTTTTAAAAGTAAACTTTGATGAAGTAATGCCGACAAATGCAACAGATGAGGCTATTAAAACAGTAATTGAAACTTATATTGAAAAAGGAAAAGATGAGCTTGTTCTTCCAATACCAACGTATGCGATGTTCAAGTTTTATGCCCAGCTAAATGAGGCAGTAATAAGAGAGGTTTTGTACAATAATGATTTAAGTTTTCCAACAGAGAAAGTGCTGAAGGAAATAAACCCAAAAACAAAAATTGTAGTTCTTGTCAATCCAAATAATCCTACGGGAACATCTATAAAAAAAGAAAATATTGTAAAAATAATAAAAAAAGCCAAAGAAAATGAGGCCTTGGTTTTTATTGACGAAGCATATTATCCTTTTTTCAATGAATCATCAATTGAATTAATAAACAAATTTGACAACTTGGTAGTATCACAGACATTCTCAAAGGCATTTGGGATGGCGAACTTAAGGTTAGGCTACATTGTTTCAAATGAAGAGAACATTAAAAATCTGCTGAAAGCGATTTCTCCTTATAGTGTTAATGGGGTTGCAGTTAAATGTGCTTTTGCAGCGCTTGATGATTATGATTATGTGAAATCATATGTAAAAGAAGTGAATCAAAATAAAATTAGGTTATATAACGAATTGGAAAAACTAAAGATAAAATACTGTAAATCTGATGCAAATTTCCTGCTAATTGATGCTGGAGATAAATGTTATGATTACTATGAAAAGCTGAAACAAAGAGGAATCTTGGTAAGAAACAGGACAAAAGACCCTCTGCTTAAGGGATGTGTGAGAATAACTGTAGGAACAAATAAGCAGACAGAAAAACTGATAAAAGCATTGGCAGAGATAAAAAATGAAGAAAAATGATAACTGTAAACAACCACTTTCACTCGAAATATTCCAAGGATGGGGGGGGCACTATAAAAGAAATAATAAAAGAAGCAAAAAAGTGCGGATTAGAGGTGATAACAATAACAGACCATTACCCTGTCCAGGAATATTCAAAATTAGATATTCCTGAGGGCAATATGGAAGCAAAAAATGTGGATGGGTACCTTGCATTAAAGAGTGATGAGATTGGCTTAAGAATCGGTTTTGAGATTGATTACGCGCCTGGATTTAACTTAGAAATTCCGGATATTGATTATGCATTAGGTGCAGTTCATGGAGTAGATGGTGTATGCTTTGATTACAATGAAGAGAGTTTTATTAATGCTGTCAAGAAACTTGGCGGAGTAAAAAATCTTTATTTAAAATATTTTAAGCTAATTCAAGAAATGATAGAAACAGGAAAATTTGACTGTGTTGCGCACCTTGATTTGGTAAAAAAATTCAACAAAGGCAGCAAATACTTCAGTGAACATGAAGCAGAATATAGAAAAGCTGTTTTGGAAACATTAAGCTTAATTAAGAAAAAAAATATTGTAATGGAAATAAATGCAAGAGGCCTGTTCAAGCCAGTTGGTGAACAATACCCGAGCAGATGGATTATTGAAGAGGCTTTTAAGAGAGGAATTGACATAAGCATTGGCTCAGATTCACATACGCCTAAAGCAATTTGCCTGGGATTTAATGTTGTTGAAAAATTATTAAAAGAAATAGGTTACGACAAGGTTTGTGTATTCAAAAAAAGGAGAAAGGAATATGTTCCTATATGAGGTGCTAGATGAGAACAGCTAAAATTGAAAGGAAAACAAAAGAAACTGAAATTTCATTAAAAATGAATATTGATGGCAAGGGAAAATTCACTATTAAGACAAGTATCGGTTTTTTAGACCACATGCTTGAAATTTTTGCAAAAAATGCATTATTCGACCTGGAGATTAAAGCAGCTGGTGATTTAGAAGTAGATCAGCACCATTTGATAGAAGATTTGGGTATCACATTGGGCCAGGCATTAAAACAGGCATTAGGGGACAAAAAAGGTATCAATCGGGCAGGTTATTTTGCTTATCCAATGGACGAGGCTTTGTCTTTGGTAGCAATGGATGTATCTGGCAGGCCAAACCTGAAATTTGAAGCAGAATTCAAAAGAAAATTGTGCGGTGACCTTGATTGTGATTTGCTAGAAGATTTTTTCAAGGGGTTTGCTGATAACGCAGGAATAACGTTACATATCCTGATGAAATACGGCAGGGATGACCACCATAAGATAGAAAGCATATTCAAGGCATTCGGCAAAGCAATGAAAATAGCAGTCTCAAAAGACAGGAGAATGCTAAAAGATATACCAAGCACCAAGGGAGTAATATAAAATCATAGCAATACTGGATTATGGCTCTGGAAATGTAAACAGCGTAAAGAAAGCATTTGATTATTTGGGAGAGGACTCAATCATCACCTCAGATTTAAAAGAAATTCTTAATGCAGATAAGGTTGTATTTCCAGGTGTTGGCAATTTTGGAGATGTGATGAAAGAATTAAAAAAAAGAAAGCTTGATGTTATAATAAAAAAAGCAATTGAGATGAAAAAGCCTTTTTTGGGAATATGCGTAGGCTTGCAGGTTTTGTTTGAAGAAAGCGAAGAAAGTCCTAATGTCAAGGGGCTGGGAATTTTCAAGGGAAAGGTTTTAAAGTTTAAGCAGGGGAAAGTTCCTCAGATAGGATGGAACAAAATAAGCTCAAAAACAATAGGCGATGGCTATGTTTACTTTGTTAATTCATATTATGCTGCTCCAGATGACAAAAACATAATAGAATCAACAAGTGATTATTATGCCAAATTTACTGCAGCAGTAAAAAAAGATAATGTTTTTGCAACACAGTTTCACCCTGAAAAATCAGGGGAATTTGGATTAAGAATATTAAAGAAGTGGTTAACTTGTTAGCAAAAAGAATTATTCCATGCCTTGATGTAAAAAAAGAAAGAGTAGTAAAAGGCACAAAATTTGTCGATCTTAAAGACGCAGGAGACCCTGTCGAGCTGGCAAAATACTACAATGAGCAGGGTGCAGATGAATTAAGTTTTCTAGACATAACAGCTTCATATGAAAACAGAAAGATAATCATTGACATAATAAAAAAAGTTGCAGAACAGGTTTTTATACCTTTAAGCGTAGGTGGCGGAATTAATTCAATTGAAACAATCAGGGAATTATTGAATGCGGGTGCTGAAAAAGTAAGCATTGGCACTGCTGCTGTAAAAAATCCCAATCTTGTTAGGGAAGCATCGCAAAAATTTGGCTCACAGGCAATAGTTGTTTCAATTGACGCAAAAAGAAAAAAGAATTCCTGGACTGTTTATATAAAAGGGGGCAGAGAAGATGCAAATATTGATGCACTAGAATTCGGAAAAAAAATGGAGAAGATTGGAGCAGGGGAAATTTTACTTAATTCGATTGATATGGACGGCACAAAACAAGGATATGACATTGAACTAAATAAAAAATTTAGTGAAGAGCTCAATATTCCAATTATTGCATCAGGAGGCGCTGGTAAATTAGAGCACATAAAAGAGGTATTGACAAAGGGAAAAGCGGATGCGGCATTGGCTGCTTCAATATTCCACTATAAAAAGTATACAATAAACGATGTTAAAAAATATTTAAAAAAGAACTGTATAGAAGTGAGAATATGATAATTCCGAGCATTGATTTAATGGATGGCAAAGCTGTCCAGCTAAAGCAGGGAAAAGAAAAGGTTTTGGAAAGGGAAAATGTTTTAGAGCTAGCCAAGGAATTTTCTAAATATGGAGAATTGGCAGTAATTGACTTAGACGGTGCTTTAGGCAAAGGCAATAATTCAGATTTGATAAAAAAATTATGCAATAAATTTGCATGCAGAGTCGGTGGAGGCATTAGAACACTGGAAAAAGCCAAAGAAGTATTAAATTACGGAGCAAAGAAAATAATTATTGGCACAAAAGCCACTCCAGAATTTTTAAAGCAGCTTCCAAAAGAAAAAACAATTGTTGCAATAGACACAAAAGACAATTATGTGGTTAATGAAGGCTGGACTAAGAAGACCAAAAAAACCCCAGAAGAAGCGATAAAAGAGCTGGAAGATTATTGCTCTGAATTTCTTTTCACAAATGTAAATAAGGAAGGCTTAATGCAGGGTTTTGATTTGGAAAAAGTCAAGAAATTAAAAAAACTGACTAAAAACAAAATAACTGTTGCTGGTGGCATAACAACAATCGAAGATATTAAAAAACTAGAAGGTATAGGTTGTAATTCGCAGATTGGAATGGCTTTGTACACCGGAAAGATTGATTTGGAGAAGGTTTTTAGGGCTTGTCAATTACCTAAGCAGAATAAAGACTTGTAACTGAAAAATAAGATTACTGCATCAAAGTCCCTCCTTCTGACACAAACACCATTAAAAACAGAAACATTTATATATCTGTGATATATATCTTTGATATATCTCATTGGTGAAAACATGGACTTCACTTACAAAGGAAAGCCGATACTTCCAACAAAAACAGCATTAAACGAATTAAGCGAAATTGATGTAAATTTGCATAAAATTCCTGATATTTTGGAGAAAGGCTTTGAGATAAGAAAAAGAAAGAAAAATATTACTGAAAGGGGCATTCAGAGAGGAAATAAAATCATAAATGTAGTGGTAGTTGATTTGGGAGATTACTACAAATTAATTCATGCTGGAGAATTTACTTTAAGCAAAAAATTCAAAAAACTAATGAGGGATAAAAATGGAATTTGAAAATCTAAAGCTGAAATGCGAATGTGGCGGGAATATGCAGAAGATAACAACAGAGTGGGAAGGCATAGAAGTAAGGGGATGGAGATGCCTTAAGTGCCATGAAGAAGTTATAAACCCGGCAGATGCGCAAAAGGCATTGGAAATGGAAAGAGCAAGAAAGAAAAATCTCCTTACAGTAAAATTAAGGAAAGTAGGAAAAAGCAATGTTGTTACAATACCACAGCCACTAATAGAAGCAGAGAATTTAAAAGAAGGGCAAAAATTGGAATGGAAAATTGAAAGTGGAAAGATGGTTTTAACTCAATAATCAAAATAGGAGTTCTAACTTTTATAGTGACTATTTCAACTCTATTTCGCTAATCTTTCAATAAACTTTTTAAACAAAAACCATTAAAGTTATGAAAATGACACTTCAGCTGCCAAAAGGAACAAGGGATTTTAAGCCAGAGGAAGCTATCGCAAGGAATAAGATAGTTAATGCTCTAAAAGATGTGTTTGAAACATATGGTTATGGTCCACTAGAGACTCCTGCTTTTGAAAGGTATGATATTCTTGCATCAAAGTATGCTGGAGGCGCAGAAATCCTAAAAGAAACATTTAAGTTCAAAGACCAGGGAAAAAGAGACCTTGCATTAAGGTATGACTTAACAGTTCCAATGTGCAGGTTTGTGGGCATGAACCCTAGCATCAAGATGCCTTTCAAGAGATACCAGATTGGAGATGTATTTAGGGACGGTCCTGTTGAAAGCGCTAGATACAGGCAGTTTGCGCAATGCGATGTTGATGTTGTTGGAATCAAAGGAATGGCAGCAGATGCAGAAATAATTACATTAGCTCAAAGAGCATTCAAAAAGCTTGGTTTCGATGCTGTAATAAAAGTTAACAACAGAAAACTGCTGAATGGCTTATTGGAATATGCCGGAGTTAAAAAGGAAAAATCAGACACAGTGCTTCTGACAATTGACAAGCTTGGAAAATTCGGCTTGGACACAGTAAAAAAAGAATTAAAAGATAAGAAGATTGGCAATGAAACAATAAAAAAAATAATCAGTACAATTAGTATAATGGGGGATAATAAAGAAAAAATAAATAAATTAAAAAAAGTAATAAATAAATCCGAAGGCATTACTGAAATTGAAGAATTATTTTCTTTGCTAAATATTTTGAATGTTGATGCAGAGTTTGATGTTTCTTTAGCCAGGGGTTTAAGTTATTATACTGGGACCGTCATAGAGGTTTATCTGAAAAACAGCAAAGTGAAAAGCGCTGTTTGCGCAGGCGGAAGATATGATAATATGATAGGCTCTTTTTTAGGCAAAGGAGATTTTCCAGCAGTTGGGATTTCTTTTGGTCTTGACAGGGTTTATGATGCTTATGTTGAAAGCGCTAAAACACAGCAAAAAACAGTTACAAAAGTCTACATTATTCCTATTGGCACGTTTAACGAGTCATTGAAAATAGCAGAAGAGTTAAGGAACGAAAACATAAGAGTTGATATTGACTTAACAGGAAAAGGGCCAAGCAAAAACCTGCAATATGCCAACAGCTTGGGAATTCCATACGTCCTGTTTATAGGAGAAGATGAATTAAAGCAAGGAAAAGTCAAGTTAAAGGACATGAATTCTGGAAAAGAGCAGTTAATGACTGCAGAAGAACTTGTTTTGTTTCTTCAGAAAATTTGAATCAGAATTAAAATGGGTTTATTTTTCCCTGAATTCTTCCATCAAATCGTTGGAATCTTCCAAGGAAAATGTTTCCTTTTCCATTTATCTCACCTCCGTAAAATTAAATTAAAGGAGTCTGTGAGCTCTATTATATGGTACTAAGCGAGGTATATAAAGCTATCGGTTTTAGCGGTGCGAAAGCCGGTGCTTGTGCGTAATTTGCCAAAGAAGCCAGCTCCGCAGGATTGTGCTATACGACCTGAGCAACATGCAATGTTGCGAAGTTGAGAGGAGCCTAAGGCCTCGCACAAGCACGAATTAGGCTTTTGCACCAGCATAGTTTGATTAAGTGGCTTACATTCGGTGGCGTAGAAATCCTAAAATTTAAATCCTTCAAAGAGCCGTAAGGCTCTATGAGGGGTGGTTGGAGTAACCCAACCATGAAAAAGAAAAAAGAAACTTTCTTAATAAGATTTGCTAAAAGCATAA
>Ga0209211_10000625_pt1 | contig 71190 bp, 81 predicted proteins | sample RifGroA2_FD_183992 | JGI IMG/M metagenome (GOLD analysis project Ga0209211, IMG submission 183992) | Groundwater microbial communities from Rifle, Colorado, USA - Groundwater A2 (SPAdes) (version 2) | ecosystem: Environmental > Aquatic > Deep subsurface > Groundwater | place: Rifle, Colorado... | reverse complement strand
CGATCTGGGACAGAGTATCGCTCGGTGATTTTCTATACTACTCCAGAACAGAAAAAAGTGGCGGGAGAGTTCATTAATGAAATCAACACATCAAATAAGCACGGCACCCCCGTCGTGACAGAGCTTGTGCCACTCGACACGTTTTATGAAGCCGAAAATTACCACCGTGACTATTTCGACATGCACCCCGGCAACCCGTATTGCGAAGTTGTTATAAATCCGAAACTGGAAAAAGTACAAAAACAATTCGCCAATCTGTTGAATAAGGCGGAAAACCAAAAGACCCAGTGAAATTAGTTTCAGTGAATCCCGAGCGACTTTAGTTGACTAAAGTCGCTCGGGAGAGGCCCGTTGGGTTTCGCTAACTAGTAGCTAAGGAAAATATAAAATGGACAACAAAAAAGACATGCCGAAGAGCGAGGACGAGTGGAAGAAAAGGTTAACGCCGGACCAGTATGCTGCTTTGAGAGGGAGGGGAACCGAAGCGCCGTTTAGCGGTAAACTCCTACATGAAAAAGGCGAGGGGACATACAACTGTGTCGCTTGCGGCCAGCCGCTTTTTGCTTCCAATGCCAAGTTTGATTCCGGTACCGGCTGGCCGTCTTTCGACCATGCAATTTCGGGTTCGGTTCTCGAAATTTCCGACAATGAATATGGTATGACTCGTACTGAAATAGTCTGTTCGCGTTGCGGCTCGCACCTTGGACATGTTTTCAACGACGGCCCAACCGAAACTGGCAAGCGATACTGCCTCAATTCGGTGTGTCTGGATTTGGAGGAGAAAAAATAATAATGGGGCTCCCAAGTGGCGTATAATGAAAGGATGCAAAAAGTCCTTCTTATTTTCACTTTTCTTTTCCCGGTTTATGTTTTGGCCGCAGCACCGGCTATCACAGTTTTTCCGGAAACGATTATTCAGGGGGAGCCGGTCAAAGTTGTCATCGAAAATGTGTCCGGCATGGCGGCGGTTCGGAAGATAATTTTTGACGGGAAACCCGTCGGAGTATTTTCTTACCAAGGCAAACCCTCGGCCTTTATCGGCGTTGACCTCAACAAAAAAGTCGGTGATTACAAGTTGGTTGTGACCCTCTCGGACGGAAGCAAGCTAGAAAAAATAATTACCGTTGGTAAGCGGCCGAAAGTGGAAGTGCCACTCGGCATTCCGGAAAAACTTGGGGGCAATACGCCTGCCGCGGCGAAGAGGGTAGTCAGTACGCTCGCGCAAGAAAACCTGTCAATCTACTCCGCCCGCACTATTCCAAAACAACTATGGATCGACCGTTTTAATTTTCCGATTTCCAACCCCGTGATAACTGATGATTATGGTTATTCCCGCCAAACAGTGGGCTATGTTATTACTCACAAGGGTACGGATTTTCGCGCGAAAGAGGGAACTCCTGTTGTGGCGATGAACCGTGGCATAGTGAGACTCGGTAGAGCCTATCAGGTTTATGGAGATACCGTTATTATTGACCACGGTTTTGGATTGCATACCGTCTACATGCACTTATCGAAAATCAAAGTGAACGAAGGCGAGCTTGTGAAGCAAGGACAGGTCATCGGACTCTCCGGTCAAACCGGCTACGCCGGAGGCCCCCATCTCCACTTGAGTGTGTGGATTGATAAAGTGTCGATTGACCCGATGAAATTCATGGAACTTTTTCGCTGAGTGTATGGTTGCATTATTAGGAAATGACATATAGAGTATTTTCAGTTTACAGAAAGGAATGCACCTATGAAAATTACTGTTTCGGCTTTTTGGTACACTTTCATCAAAGGTACTGGGGGCATTTGGGTCACTAAACCCGGCGATAAGGTTTTTGTGGATGAGCGCGGTCTCGAAAGGGATCGCAAGTGGGTTGTGGTGGACGAACGTGAGCACAACATGTTTGTGACCCAGAGGTCATCTAACGGTCAAGGCATTGAAGTGATAAGTATGTGTCAGATTACGGCTCGCATCGAATGCGGTGGACTGGTTTTGAGAGCGCCCGGTATGGAAGACCTCCATCTTCCGTTTGATGGCACGGTTGCCCCAGTAGTGACAGTACAGGTGTGGAGTAATTCCTCGCTTTACGGCGTTGATGAGGGTAAGGCGGTGTCCGCGTGGCTCTCCGAGTTTTTGTCACGGGAAAGACCGGGGACATATCGGTTGGTTCGGATGGCTATGACTTGCCGGAGACCGAGCAAGAGAGGCGGGTCAATCATGGGTTTCCATGACGCATACCCCTTCATGATAATTTCCAGCGAGTCGCTTGGCGGTCTCAATGGAAAATTACTTAAGAACAATGAAGATGCCGTGCAGATGAGTCGATTTCGACCGAATATCGTGTTTTCCGGATGCGGTGCCCATGCAGAGGATTTGTGGTCACGCTTTCGTATCGGAGGTGTCGAATTTTACGGAGGAACTCTCTGCGACCGGTGTGCCGTGATTCGGACTGACCAGACTAAAGCAGTACGTCATAAGAGCGAGCCCACGGCAACCCTTGCGACCTACAGGAAAGGGACGCACCTTTTGGCGGATTTCCGTTATTGCGATCGTCGGGAGCTTGGAATCGAAGTCAAACCGAACGCTGTTTTTTTCGGTCGCAACGCGGATTTTGACCTCGATGGCGAACGGCGCAACGGAGGCATGATGTGCGTCGGGGACGAGGTGGAAATTCTCTAGGGTACGATGTTTTGGGTCAGGCGGTTCTTCGGAGCCGCTTTTTTATTTACCGGTGGGAAGGTGTTTGTTTTTTTGTTTCGGTTACAATATAAGATATGGAATCTAAAGTTAAAAAATCATGCGTTTTTTGCGAGTTGCCGTTAATAAAGGAAAGAGCTGTCGCAAAGAATAAGTTGGCGTTTGCGTTTTTGACAAATATTCCGATTACCCCCGGACATATTTTGATTTCCCCGATTCGTTGCGTATCGACGTTTGATGAAATGACGGAGAAAGAGGTGAAAGCGGTTTTTGAATTGAGAGACAAATTAATTCCGATCATGAAAAAGGTATTTGGAGCGGAAGGTTTCCATTTCGCATGGAACGAAGGCAAAGCCGCCTGCCAGAACGTACCCCATTTTCACTTGCACATGGTACCCCGCAAAAATGGAGATGAGGGAATCACGGAGGCGGAGCCGCGAAAATTTTTGTATCGTCCGGGGAGCAGGGAAGACAGTCCGGAAGCCGAGCTAAAGGCTGTTTCGGAGATGATTCGGAAAGCTTTGTAAGGCGGTGGAAACGGCGAATTATTTATGATACATTTTAAATATGGAACTACTCCGAGATTTTAAGCAAATAAACAAAGGGGATGCCAGGCTTGCCGGTGGTAAAGGAGCTTCGCTCGGCGAGATGGCTCAGGCGGGTATTCCAGTTCCGCCCGGTTTTGTATTACTGGCGAGTGCCTTCAACAGATTTATAGAGGAAACCGATTTGAATGTGGAAATCGACGCTATTTTGCATACTGTAGACCACCGAGACATTCATACTGTGGATGCCGCTTCGGAAAAAATTCAAGCGCTCATTCTTGATACGAAAATGCCGGAAGATATCGCTGACGCGATAATGAAAAGTTATAAAAAGTTGTGTGCGAAACCTGCCCCGACTTCCGGCGTGACAACAGGAACGCCCGGAGCGTCGGGGTACGTAGCGGTGCGTTCCAGCGCCACCGCCGAGGATTCCGCATCCGCGGCTTGGGCCGGACAGCTTGATACATTTCTTAATACGACCGAAGATTCTTTGCTCCAAAACGTAAAGCGTTGCTGGGCGTCCCTTTTTACGCCCCGCGCCATTTTTTACCGGTTTGAAAAAGAACTTCACAAAACGATTATCTCCGTGGCGGTTGTGGTGCAGAAAATGGTGGAGTCCGAAGTTTCCGGCATCGCTTTTTCCGTGCATCCCGTCACCGAAGATCGTAATCAGCTCATTATCGAAGGGGGGTACGGTCTAGGTGAGGCGATTGTGTCGGGGCAAATCACTCCGGACAGCTATGTAGTGGAGAAAAATCCAAGAAGAATAATTGATACAAATGTTTCTACTCAGGATAGAAAATTGGTTCGCGCTTCAAAAATTACAGAAGGGGAGAGGAATGAGTGGGTGACAATTCCCCAATCGGAGGGTGAGCGGCAGAAATTGTCTGAAAAACAAATTCTTGAACTATCAGAGCTCATCTTACACATAGAAAAACATTATGGTTTTCCTTGTGATATTGAATGGGCATTCGAGAAGGATATATTTTACATCACTCAAAGTCGTCCGATTACGACACTTAAAACCATTTCCGAGGAGCCGACGAAATTGGCTTCGGATACTGCCAAAAAAGACGCGGAAGTATGGAGTAATAATTTCTCCGCGGACGTGTGCTCGTTCCAACTCACATCCGCAATGATGGAGTTTTGGGTGTATTGCCAACGCGCTATCTTGGGTAAAAAAGCACCGTTATGCCTGAATAAATGTTTTATTACGTACGAGGGCACCAAAATGCAAGGCGGTCATCTGCTTGAGACGGAGCTTGTTAATTTTGCGAACACATTGACCGAGCTTGTCTATAAAAATCCTGAAAGAGTTTTAAAGAATCACAAAGAATCATATGCGTTGAACAAAAAATATTTTGATTTCTCCTGGAAGTGCCTTCGGAAGAATCTGAAAAGTTTGTCAAACAGTACTTTGGCGAAAATGTACCACGAACTGACGATTACGCAGGAAACAGCGCACGGCCATTCTCTTGGCACGACGTGGTTTATCGATTCTCACGGCGCTACGTTTACGAACTCCCTGCTTGAGAGGACGAATGAAATTGTTAAAAAGAGTGGGTCTAAGTTAAATCCTTCCGAGGTGTTCAGTAGTTTGACCACTCCTCCCAAAAATAGTCTGGGAATTGAAGAGGAGATTGAGTCACTCGGTATTGTGGCGCGAATACAAAAGGATAAGAAGGCGAAGGCGATTTTTAGGACACTTCGTAAGTACGACACGATTCCTTCAGGTATATCAAAACCGCTTGTTGTAGTGATGAAGAAACACTATGAAAAATGGTGTTGGACTCCCTTTGGTTATAGAGGTCCGGCGTATGGTTTGGATTATTACCTTTCCGTATGGGCGGGGCTTGTTCGCGAGAATATCAGCGCTTCAAAGATTATCCGCGAGAAGAAGAAAAGACCGGAAGCAATTAAGAAAGAACGTCTGGAACTTTTCAAAAAATTAAAGATAACTCCCGCAATGCGGAAGGTGTATGACGTTGGGGCTGATATAGCGTCTCTCAAGGGATACCGCAAAGATTGCTGCTACCTCGGTTTTTACGCGATTGATTTTCTATATAAGGAGATTTCAAAACGTCTTGGTATTGCGATTCCTGATTTACACATGCTTACTTATAGGGAGATTGTCGCCCTACTCAGAGGGGAGAATAAATTTGATGCCTCGGAGATTGCGCAGAGGAAAATCCGCTCAATGCATTGGTGGGACGCTTCTTCCGATTCCGTGACCATTTTGTCCGGTGAAAAAGCGAACGCGGAGATTAACTCAAAAAACATCAAGCGTGAGGAAATTGTTGTCGGAGCGGATACTTTCAAAGGTACCTGTGCGTGTAGCGGTTACGCCAAAGGAGTGGTAAAAATCGTGAATCAACCCGATGAAATGGGAAAAATGGAACAGGGAGATATTATGGTTTCTCACACCACGTTCCCATCACTCGTGCCAGCCATGAAAAAAGCCGCCGCTATTGTTACCGAGGACGGAGGTATCACTTGTCATGCCGCCATTGTCGCGCGAGAACTCAAAACCCCTTGTGTTACCGGCATTAAGATTATTACGCAGGCGGTCAAAGACGGAGATGTTGTGGAAGTCGACGCGGACAAAGGTGTCGTAAGAATAGTTTCGAGAGGCGGTAATTCGGTAACTTCTGATATGACAAGTGAACCTAGTGAGTTACCTATTCCCTTTAATGGGCAAGACGAGTGGATGCTCGCGGAAAATATTCCGGACATGGATATGTTTTTCTCCCAAATCTTTTTGAGTTGTTTCGTAAGTGATGCAAGTTATCCGTTTATTAAAAATTACAAAGAGACCCTTTCAGTCTTTACCGGAGCAGGGATGGATTTTTATTTCGGCAGAAAGGATTCATTTGAAGTCGCGGAAAGCATTTTGAAGGCTCTTATCGAAAAACCGAAATTCGGTGATGAACTGAATGGAAACATCATTTTATGGTCAAAAAGATTGGTGGAGTTTGCCGAAAAAACCGCGCAGATTGATTTGTCGAAAAAAACAAACACTGAATTGTGGAGTTTGTATGAAAAACATGACGAAGTGCATACGAAGCTTTATACATACGGCTGGCTTCCTGTTGCGCTTGATATGTTCCACAACAACTTCACTGACGCGCTGAAGAAATATGTACGAAGTGTTTGCGACAGTGACAAGGAAATGGAGGAAGCGTTTGTCGTTTTGTGTACTCCAACGGAGAAGACCATTATCGCGGAAGAGCGTGAGGACTTCCTGCACATATTTGAAAAATATCACTCTGTCATTTCCGGTGCGGTATCTAAAAAAGCAAGCAAAATTCCAAAAGAAATTGAAAATGATTTGAAAAAGCACTCGGTCAAGTGGGGACATTTGGGCTATATTTATTCTGGCACTGCCGATCCGTTCGGACCCGAGCACTATTTTCAGGAGATGGTTGATTTGGTGAAGAGTAACGTCCGAGCCAGGAAAATTCTGGATCAGGAGGAAAAACAACTTCGGGACGCGGAGTCGAAAAAACTCGCATTGTATAAGAAACTAAAAATTAATCCCGCTTACAAGCGATTGTTCAAAACCGCCAACGATTTCGCATTGTCTAAGTTGGTGAGAAGAGACGCGCAGCTTCGAGACCTACTTCTGCTTCACCGCGGTCTTTTGACTGAAATCGCAAAGCGACTCGGTGTGTCTCGCTTTGAGGTTCAAATGATGCTCGGTGGGGAAATTCGTGACGCGCTTGAAGACGGACAGTTGGATAAAGAGATGCTTGCAAAGCGTGTAGGTGTCGGTTGTGTGCTGTACACCAAAAAGGATTTTGAGAGAGTGTATATGGATACTGATGTCGAAACGTTGCGGAAGGGAATCAAGACTAATATTGACCACACGCAGATGGAGTTTAAAGGACAAGTAGCTCAGCCGGGATTTGCTACTGGCACAGTCAAAATTATAATTCGCGCCAAAGATATGGGAAAGATGAATCAAGGTGACATTTTGGTGTCTATCGCGACTGACCCGGACATTGTACCCGCCATGAAAAAAGCCGCCGCGATTATTACAGAGCAGGGGGGCATAACCTCCCATGCCGCGATTGTGTCCCGCGAACTCGGTACGCCATGTATTATCGGTACCAAAATTGCAACCAAACTTCTAAAAGACGGTGACCTTGTCGAAGTTAACGCCAACAGTGGGGTTGTAAAAATTTTAAAGAAATAAAACGTTATGGACACTGCGAAACATTTTCAGGTATCGGTGTGTCGGGCGGCATTTTTGTCGGTAAAGTAAAGATTGTGAGAAACGAAGCGGATTGCAAGGCGCTTGATAAAACCCATGTCGCGATCGTTGCGGTTCCGGATAGAAAACATATCCATCTTCTTAAAAGAGCGAGTGCGATTGTGACGGAAACAGGCGGGCTTCTGGGGCATATTGCCAAGGTGGCGCGGGAAGACAACCTCACGTTTGTCGGAGGTATTCAGGACGCGGCGTCCCTTTTTAAGGATAAAGACCTTGTTTGTGTCGATGGCTCGAAGGGTACTGTAACGTATGCGTAATAAACAACATTGGATAAACGAAATAAGGCTCGTTATTTTCGACGCGTACGGCGTTTTGTTTTCCCGCGGGTATCCCGATACGGCGGAAGCGGTGGCGAAAAAGTATGGGCTCGATTCGAAGCGTATTTTCGATGTTTTGTACACAAAGTACTTTAATAAGGCGGCAGTGAGGGAGATAAGTCAGAAAGAAGCTTGGGACTTAAGTGTTCGAGAACTTGGGTTGCCGATTTCCGGAGAAGAATTGCGCAATTTGCATTTTAGTTTAGTAAGGCTAAACAACAAAGTGCGTTGTTTCGCGGAAGGACTCAAAAAGAAGCACACTATATTAATGTTGAGCAAAAATACCAGAAGTCAATTTCGGTGGCTTTTGGGGGCGTTTCCCGTTCTCCGAAAATCGTTCGGGAAAAATATTTTAAATACGTGGGAGTATGGATTGCCCAAAGCGGGGAAAGAGACCGTGGATTTTGTGTGTAAGCGGTTTCGGGTGTTGCCGAGTGAAATTCTCTACATTGATGACCAGGAAAATAATCTGGCGGTTCCACGCGAAATAGGCGTGCGTACGATTTTGTACAGTAATTTTTCGCAATTTCAAGAATCTTTTCATAAAATCATCCGACAATAACTTTATCGAGCACCTTTTGATTTGTTCGATATATCGCACAAAGTCAGACTAAAAACGAATTTTACGAAAACCCATTTTAGGGGTTACGGTTGTCACGGTATCATTTGTTCGATATATCGAACAAATGATACAATATATTAATGCCACACCTGTCTAAACATAAACTCAATCAAGAAATACTTGCGGACCTAGATAATTATTTATTGTCTTTTCTTGTAGATACGGACGCGAGAACAAGAAAACTTGTGTTTAGGGAGCTGCTTACGAAAACCGAAAGGTTGATGCTCGCCAAACGTGTGGCGATGGTCTATTTTGTTTCCCAAGGAAAGGGGACACACGAGATTGGTCAATTGTTGAAAGTGAGTTCGTCGACTGTCGCGCGCTTTGAGCTTGCGTTGGAAACCAAACGGTTTGGAAATACGGAAAAATGGGTCAAAAAATATTTATCGGGCAGCAAGTTTTTAAGATTGCTTGGCGAGCTTGTTGCAATCCCGTTTGAGGCTCGCAAAAAATCCTTCAAGCAGTTTGTCGATGAAAAGTTTTGATGTCGCGGTTGTTCGATATATCGCACAAAGTAAGTATTAAAATTCGAGATTTTTAAATGGGTAGAGGGGAGCGTTTATTTGTTCGATATATCGCACAAAAAGAAATGACATTTAGTAAGTTGTTCGCGAGTTGTTCGATATATCGAACAAAAGAAATAGGTGATTAAGAAATTCATTTTTCAATGGGAAGGATTGAGTTGTTCGATATATCGAACAGAAGAATGTTGTGATTGTTTTTAGTTGGTTGGTATTTGTGCGATATATCGCGCAAATATAAAATACATATAAAGAGATATAAATATAAAGAAATAAGGACGGTGTAAAAGTATGTAAAAAAGTTCAGCTCCACTACCTGTTTCTCCGAAGAGATAAGGTAATGGGGCTGAGGTGAAAACTGACGCTCACGCTTGAGCTACTGCACTGGCACCAGTGGATGGTGATGCACCGGATAGACAGAGCCGTCCATCCCGATTTCGAAACGGTCGCCTTCCTTGGTGTCGATTCGGAACAAACTCTCGACGAGTCCTTCATCGCCACCGGCGAGGTAGGCGGCGAGGGAGTTGATCATCGGACCGTGGGTGAAGATGAGAGCTGTTCCCTCCGTCACTCCGGCGTCCTCGAGGGCTTTCCGGATGCTTTCGGCTCCGATTTTGCCGAAGTGCTTGAGCGCTTCTTGCTGCTCCGGCGTCCACGTGCTCGGATTCAAGCTGACCTTGCAGGCAGACATGACGAGCGCGAGGTCGGCCTCATCCGTTGGCAGGAAAATGTTCGGGATCTGCACCGGTTGGACGTTGTCCACGATGCCGATAGTGGACAGCTCGAGCGAGTACCGAGCCCGGATGGCTTCGGAGTGCCCGAGGAGCGTGATGTTATCCAGTCCTGCGACGATGGCACGCATCTTGCGTGCCTGCGCGGCGGCGTCGGGGAAGTGGAGGTGACGGAATCCGTTCGGCACGGGCGCTTCTTTGATGTCCTTGGCGGTGAAATGACGTGCTAGCTGAATGTTCAGTGACATAGGATTTTTCAGTGGACTGCGGTTTTGGTTTTGCTGGATTTCCAACGGCTCAAGAAAGCTCGAAACGATCGAGTTTTCAGTGCTATATTTATGCTATAAGCGTGAGTTTGTCGAAGACCCAGTTCAGATTATATAATAGCATATTCCATACCTATTGTCAAGCTACGAAAGAGCTTAATTTTAAGGGAGAAATGTGTTATCCTTAAAACGCATAAAGGCATGAAAAATGGCTTAAAATAAGGGTTGTAGAGCGTAATTTCTCGTAGAGTGAACCCGTGATGAATAATTTTGACCAATTTAAAAAATATAAATGGCAAGAGCTGGCGAAGGACTATAATTCACCGTTATTTCGCAATTACATTTGGACAGCTCATCCCTTTAGGTACCCGAAGCTTTTCGGTATCAGTCGTCCCGTTATCGGGATAGTGTCGGAAAGAAATCGTATTACATACATTTCGGATTTGACCACTTGGAAAAAGGCGCACGAGGATTTAGTCGTAAAGGTCAAGAAGGATTTGATGTATATTGACCGTCTCATTGAAAAGACCAATCGTTTGGGAGAGCGGATGAATGTCTGGAGTGAGAGGGAGCTTTACAATAAAGACCTTTCGAAACTTTCAAATGTTCAATTGTTTAAACTGTATGAAAAAACTTCTGAGTGGCTGGCGATTCTTTACGCTCATGGTGTTTTGCTTCCCCTCATTGATTTTGGGGAGCATCTTTTTGTTGAAGATAATTTGAAAAGGATTTTGTCCGAGCATGTCTCGGGAGAGGAGTACTCGGAATATTATAGAGTTTTTACCGAGCCGAGCTATGATTCTTTCGCTCAAGACCAGGAAATTGCGCTTACTAAATTGTGGAAGGGTTTTTATAAAGACAAAAGGTGCCGAGAAGCGGTTGCCAATGAATCCCTTGAAGAAGTTGCGGAGAAGTTTCCGGCTTTCCATACAAAACTGCTTCGCCACGCCGAGAAATGGGGTTGGGTCTACTATGTGTATGCCGGGCCAGTATTCGGGGCGGAGCAATTTTTCGGGTTTATAAAGTCCTCACTGGACAAAGGAATTGCTCCGGATAGATTTTTGAATGATTTGAAGGAAAGGCGATTGAGGAACAAAAAAGCAAAGACGCTGTTCATCAAAACATTCAAGCCGGACACCTTTTCGAAAACGTTGCTGGCGCTTGCGGGAAAATTGGTGTGGGCAAAGCCGAGACGGAAGGATTTTCAAAGCAAAACATATTTTCACAGTGAAAAGTTGATGCAGGAAATTGGAAGGAGGATTGGAGGTTTTTCTGTTGCTGAGGTAAGGTCTGTACCGCCGGCTTTTCTAAGGGAGGTCTTGGTTGAAAATAGTCAAATAGAAAAGAGGATTGCTGTTTCGGCGTTCGATATGCATGTTTGTTTGCCGTGCGATGACGGTAGAGTTGAAGTATTTACGGGTAAAGATGCCGTAACTTTTAAAGATTTATATTTGCAAAAAGAGAAGGAGATTATCACGGTGGGGATAAATGAAATAAAGGGTTCGCCCGCGTGCAGAGGTAAGGCGCAAGGAATAGTGAAAATTATCAATGTTCCCGATGATATGGAGAAAATGAATCAAGGAGACGTTTTGGTTTCCACGGCTACAACTCCCTCAATTGTTCCGGCTATGAAAAAGGCGGCGGCGATTATAAGTGATGAGGGAGGTTTGACCTGTCACGCAGCGATTGTTTCTCGTGAACTCGGCACACCGTGTGTTGTCGGTACCAAGATAGCCACAAAGGTGTTGAAGGACGGGGATATGGTGGAGGTGGATGCCGAAAAGGGTGTGGTCACGATAATAAAAAGAGGGTAATGATATTATATTTCAACGCAGTTTAAATATGGAACTAGGTCCTGAGGCCAGCAGGCCGTGGGGCAAAGAGCGTGGCATAGTCACAATACTTAAGAAAAACCAATGACAATTCTTGCTCACCAAATATTTAAATCACCCCTAGGTTCTAAGGTCAGCAGACCGAAAGGCAGATACAGGCATAGTTAAAATTATTAAAAAAGGATAGTATTGTTGAATGGACATACGAATTATCACCAAGCCGATAACCTGTGCCGAAGCGAGAGATATCGCTAAGGAGTTTTATGTTGATATGGTAAAGGGAGTGGTAGATGTTGATCAAGGCATCATTGCGCTCGGTGGTGAATATCACATGGATGCAAACACAATTTTGATCGAAAATGGGTCAGAGCAAAAAAATGTTTGGGGGTTTAATTTTTATCCCGATAAAGCAGGCGATGAACAAATCGAGTATAAAGCACTTGTAAACATCAGGCCCGTGCACGGTAATTCTGTTATGGAAATACAAAATGAGGACTTGAAAACGGCCATGAAAAATATCATTAAAAAACTGGTTGTATGAATAACGCCCGCACACCGCAATTTTATATGGCGAACCTTGGCAGTGAAATTGTGGGAATGTATTCTGCCTTGTCAAAAAATGATACGGAAAAATGTCGAAAATGTTATGACAGAGCAAAAAAAATCATTGCTGAGTGGCGCGTTTTAGAAACCCGTGAATCCGCCCGTGCTGAAATGAAAAAGTTGGAGGATGTGGTTGATGACCTTATTTCCGAAACGCCTCAACTGAAAGTATCAAAAGCGGAGATTGAAAGCTATTTTATGCCGTTTGCGCTTCGGATTATGTCGGTATAGTCCTGTGTACGTATTATCGCACAATACAAATACACAGAAACACATCTTTTCTGTGTATTGCGCGTTTGCCGAACGCGTGATACTATAATGCTTATGCCTACTCTGATAAAAAGATTAACACTGGATATTACGGCAGATGAGCATCGTCAACTTAAAACTTTGGCGTCTTTTCACGGTGTAACTATGAAAGATTTTTTGATTTCCAATATTTTTCCGGATAAGAAAACCTTGCAGAAAAATAGGAAAACGACAGAAACCCAATATCTTTTGGGAAGCGCCGCCAACAAGAAGCGGTTGCTTGAGGCGCTCAAAAGGAATAGTGCAAACCGCGCATCTTTCGGTTCGGTCAAAGAACTTAAACATGCGCTTGGAATTTGACCCCAACGCGCTAGAGGATATGGCGTTTTGGAAAAGGACGGACAAGAAGAAGCTCGAAAAGATATTCAAGCTTATTTCGGCGATTCAAGCAAACCCTCTTTCTGGTATCGGCAAGCCGGAGCAATTGAGACACGAGCTTTCCGGTTGTTGGTCAAGAAGGATAGACAAACAGCACAGAATCGTGTACAAATTCTCTCACGAGGTGGTCAATATCCTTTCTTGCAGGTATCATTACTGAATTATGAATCACGATATAAAAGATGTCGGCCTCGCGCCGAAAGGGAAACTGCGGATTGAGTGGGCGGAGAATGATATGCCGGTGCTACGGCAGATTAGGGCTCGATTTAAAAAGGAGAAACCGTTGAAGGGAATTACTCTGGCGGCATGCCTTCATGTGACGACCGAGACGGCTAATCTCGCGATTACGCTGAAAGAAGGTGGAGCCAATGTTTTTCTTTGTGCTTCAAACCCGCTCTCGACACAAGATGACGTAGCGGCATCCCTTGTAAAGGATTATGGTATTCCGACTTTCGCTATAAAAGGTGAAGATAGTAAAACATATTTTAAGCACATAAACGCGGTATTGGATGCTAACCCGACCCTTACAATGGATGACGGTGCGGATTTGGTTTCTGAATTACATAAGAACCGAGTGAGGCAATTGCCAAGCATTGTTTGTGGAACAGAAGAGACCACAACTGGTGTTATCCGTTTGAAGTCATTGGCGAAGGCGGGAAAACTTAAGTTCCCGATACTTGCGGTAAACGAAGCGATGACCAAACACTTTTTCGATAACCGCTACGGGACAGGACAGAGTACGATGGATGGTATTATCCGAGCTACAAATCGACTTGTTGCCGGCTCCACTTTCGTTGTCGCGGGTTACGGTTGGTGTGGACGTGGACTTGCTTCGCGAGCACATGGTATGGGTGCGCATGTGGTTGTCACGGAAGTGGACTCGGTCAAAGCTCTCGAAGCAGTGATGGACGGATTTCAGGTAATGCCGATGAGGGAGGCTGTGAAAAAAGCTGATTTTATTTGCACTGTTACCGGCAACAAATCTGTTATAGGAGAAAAAGAGTTTGCCGTGATGAAGGATGGGTGCATTATTTCCAATTCCGGACATTTTGATGTCGAAATAGATTTGAAGGCGCTTGCTAAGCTTTCAACCAAACGAAGAATGATTCGAGATTTTGTTGAGGAGTTTACCGTAAAGGGAGGAAAAAAAGTGTATGTTCTTGGTGAGGGAAGATTGATTAACCTTGCATCTGCCGAAGGACACCCTGCGTCTGTTATGGATATGAGCTTTGCCAATCAGGCACTTGGTGCGGAATATATGCTAAAGAACGCTAAGAAGCTCGAGCCGAAAGTATATGTGATTCCGGAAGAGGTGGACCGAGAAATCGCCGCGCTCAAACTCGCCGCGCTTGGAGTTTCGGTTGACAAACTGACTCCGGAACAAAAAAAGTATTTGGAGAGCTGGGAGGAAGGAACTGCGTAATTTATATAGAAAATCTTAATTAAAGGTAATTATTGTCCTAGAAAAAAATACGCAAAGTTCCCTGTATCCATTTTATAGCTCTTTTTAATATACCAATATCTTCATCCATCATTCCTATACTGGAATTACATTGCCTACAAATCCATCCTCGTATTTCACCATTGAGATGAAAATGGTCTAAAACAACATCATTCTTAAATTGTCTAATTATTGTTTTTTCACAAACAGGACAATGAAACGGCTTACCTAGTGGTGGCATAGGATGGGTTTTTTCATATTCATTCCTCATCCTCATAGGTATTGGTTTCTTCCATTTACGGCAATCCTGACATTCTCCTCGCCTAGATATTTTTCCAGCAATACTTTTTTGATTCTTTTGAAATTTAAAAATACTTTTTCGTTGCTGACATCTGCGACATATCTTAGTTTCGTTAAAACAGGACTCACAAAATTCGCCCTGTATCGCCTTATTTTTATCACATTCAGTGCAATTCATTACAGACATTCTATTCTCTTTTTTGCTATTTCACAATACTCACGAGATAATTCACTACCTATATATTTTCTCTTGTTAAGAATCGCCATTTTGGCAGTCGTACCACTCCCCATAAAAGGGTCAAAAACAATATCACCATTTTTACTCCAAGAAAGTATGTGGTCTTGCGCTAATTTTTCAGGGAAAATCGCTGGATGTTCATAAGCGATTTTATCACTTGCAGAATGTCCTTTACCTATAAGATATTTCCACACATTTGTTCGTCTACCATATTTGGAATATCCAGCTCTATTTAGCTTCAATAATGTTCCGTCGTACATTCGTTTTGTGCCGGTGTCTCCTTTTCGTTCGTCTTTATTTTCCCTGTCTTTTATGAGGTTTATTGTCTTTGGTTTCCCCTTACTGAATACAAACATATATTCAAATGTCTGCCAGTATGTATTATTGTTACCAACTGCTCCTCGAGGCGGTTTGAGATATATCATTGTGTCAAAAAGATTGAAACCTACCTGTTTGAAGTATAAAGCGTGTCTGAAAGATGTCCCAGTTTCATTACCCATAATTGTCTGGTCTCCAACTACCCACACAACAACACCGCCCTTTTTAGTAACACGATATAGTTCCTTTACTATGGATTCAAACTCACAAAAAGTGCTGCCACTATAATTTCGCATATCGTCATATGGAGGTGAGGTTACTGTCATGTCAATAAAATTATCTGGCATTTTTGCCATTGTATCCAGACAATTTTCATTATAGACATGATTCAAGTCTACAGAATCTTCAGGCGTTTTGCTCATGATACGGACAGCGTCCCCGCAGATAATTGTATCGAGCGGAAGTTCTTTGTACGTCTCTGCCTTCTTGTGTTCCTGCAGTTGCATGACCACTTCTTTTTCTCCGCGCATGGTGTCAATAACAACCCCCTGTATTTCAAAGTCGCGGCCTCGCCGCACAATAATCGGCTCGTAGTTTTTATTCGCGGGTTCTAGGCGGATATGCCCGCGTTCCTTGTAAAACTTTTTTAACGTGACCTCGTTGTTGTCGAGAAGCGCGACGATTGTTTCCCCGTTCTCAGCGGTCTTTTGTTCTTTTATCAAGACCGTATCGTTGTCTTTAATATCTGCGTCTATCATGCTATCACCGGCAACTTGCAAGGCGTAGCACTTTCCTCCGGGAAACCAAGAAAATGATTGCGGAACCGCAATCATTTTCTTGTCCCCGATAGCTTCTATTGGCCGGCCCGCGGCAATGCGGCCAAGTAGCGGAACGAGTACTAATTTTTCAGCGTTTGGCTCGGTAACTTTGAGTCCGCGTGCCCGCCCCCGCTCTTTTTGCACATATCCTTTTTCTCTCAATGTCTCTAGATGCTCATGCGCGGTGGAGGCAGAGATACGAAAGTGTCTGGCAACCTCGCGCTCGGAAGGGGCAACTCCTTTCTTGTTGATGACTTTTCTGATAAAATCATTGAGTTGTTTTTGTCGCGCAGTGAGCATGTCTATTAGTATATCATCTCACCGAGCAAAACCCGAGCAGTTATCCACAGGTGTATTAAAAAAGATTTACGAAAATTTATGAAAAAACGCGCTCTTGTAGTCGGTTCGGTTGCCTTTGATGTTATTTTTGATATACACGGGAAAATCAAGGATAGTATCGCTATCGAAGGTGGAAAGGCTGGGAAGCAAAATTTGATGTTTACCGCCAAGATAAAACAGCAACACTACGGTGGTGCCGGTGCTAACATCGCGTACGGGCTTGGGCTTCTCGGAGTAAAGCCAATTTTGTTTTCTTCTGTCGGCAAGGACTTCAAACCGGATTTTCACAAGCATCTCAAATCTCACGGTGTGGATGTGCGTGTCCATACGGAAAATAAAAATTGGACGGCGACGTTTTACGGAATGTCTGATGACGCTCGTGAGCAGATAGGTGTATGGCAACCCAATGCTCACGACTTACTTGATACGGTTTCAATTACGGATACGGTAGACAAGAAAACACTGAAGAACGTCACAGTTGCGCTTATTCATGGTAAGCCCTCGATTCCGCTTAAGCACATGGGCGATATCCGAAAGATTTTGGGAAGGAATGTGACGATTATTTTCGACCCCGGGCAAAATATGTCGTTATACAGTAAAGATGTCTTTGAAAAATGTCTCGCTCTTTCGGATATTTATATTGTGAACGACATCGAGCTTAAGCAGTCATTGACAATTCTAAAATGTGACGTCAAAGACATTTTTAAGTTTGGAATCAAGTCAATTATTGAAACAAAAGGGGAGGCGGGAAGTGTTATATATGAGAATGGAAAGACAACTTCTATTCCCGCCCGCAAGGTTTCGAAGGTTGTTGAAGCGACGGGCGCGGGTGACGCCTATCGCGCTGGGCTTATCTACGGGCTTTTGGAGGGCGCGGATTTGGCGGCGGCTTGCCGTATCGGTTCCTATCTGGGGGCTAAAAATGTTGAAACACGGGGCGGGCAGGCGTACATGGTGAGCAGAGAGGAATTGTAATATACTATACGCATGAAAACGTTCAGTACGATCTTCTTTTCAAAAAAAGGAGAAGATATCGCTATCGCCGTCTTGCGTATTTCAGTCGCGGTCATCTTTATTTGGTTCGGTTTCTTGAAAGTGTTCGGACACAATCCGGTCGCGGACCTCGTGGAGTATTCAATGGCGCCGTCATTGGGGTCGGGGAACGGACTTTTATTTCTGGGTATGGCCGAGGTTGTTATCGGGATTCTTCTCGCGTTGAACAGGTATCTTTTGTTGACGTATTCGCTCGTGCTCGCGCACCTAGCCGGGACATTTTCCACTTTTATTTTCGGCTGGCATGTCGTTTTTGAACCCGCTTTTCCGGTTCTTTCTTTGGGAGGGGAATTTGTGGTAAAGAACATCACGCTTATGATTTCCGCTCTGGTCATACTGATACACGAGGAGCGAAAACAAATAATCAATAAATTAAACTAAACATGCGTACGATAATGGAACAGGCAGTATCGGACTTCGCGAAGCAATTTGCGTTTAAGCCTCTCATTCAAAATAACGGCGCGGGCCAAGGCGCGCGCCGTTTCATCATTGGAGGCATGGGAGGGTCGCATCTGGCGGCGGATTTGTTTTCGGCCTACGACCCGCGTTTGGATGTTTACGTTCATCGCGATTACGGTCTGCCGGCTTTCGATGACGAGCGATTGCGGGGTTCTCTTTTGATAGCGAGTTCGTATTCCGGCAATACCGAAGAGACGATGGATTTCGCCCGTGAAGCGCTTCAGGCGAAATTAAACCTCGCGGTTGTCGCCGCGAGCGGGAAGCTCATTGACCTAGCGAAGAAAAATAATTTGCCACATATCGTGCTTCCCGATACCGGTATTGAGCCTCGAAGCGCGCTTGGTTTTTCCATTTCCGCGTTGGCGGCATTTTTGGGTGATTCGAAAATACAAAGCGAGCTTTCGGGACTCTCGGTCAAATTGAAAGCCGAAGCGTTTCGAGCCGAGGGCGAAAAACTTGCCGAAACGCTTAAGGGGTCTGTTCCGATTGTCTATTCATCTTTCAGGAACCAAGCGGTTGCTTATAATTGGAAGATAAAGTTCAATGAAACCGGAAAAATTCCCGCGTTTTACAATTGCGTTCCCGAGCTCAACCACAACGAGATGACAGGCTTTGATGTTTCCGAGAAAACCAAAAAACTTTCCGAGAATTTCCACTTTGTTTTTCTTTCCGACGAGTCGGACCATCCTCAAGTCCGAAAGCGCATGGATGTATGCAGAAAATTGTACGAGAATCGGGGGTTCAAAGTATCCGTTATCGCGCTTTCCGGTGCAACCGTGTTTGAAAAAATTTTCAATTCACTCTTGCTTGCCGATTGGGCGGTCTTTCACACCGCCCTTTCTTACGGCGTTTCTCCGGACGGTGTACCGATGGTGGAGGAGTTTAAGAAACTGATCGCGGGTTAATTTTTTGTTTGTACAAAGTTCTAAAATAAGGACGAATAATGTGATGTTTATTTAATCCGCATATGCGGATTAAATAAACATCTTGAATTAGGTAAAATTTGGTAGTTTCCCCTAACACATTTTGTGTTTACCGTATATTTTTTTAGAATGGGATAGAAGAGTTTCGTGTGCTATGCTTCAAGCATGATAACCCCGATTATCGAGGGAAAGGTGCTCAAAGGCGACGGATATGGCCGAAAACTTGGATTTCCTACGGCGAACCTGGATCGCAAGCAGTTTTTGAAGGACAAAATGGATTTGCCACTGGGGATTTACGCGGGCGTGGCGTTTTTGCATCATATCAAGAAAATTCGTAAGGTGGCGATTATCGTGGGTCCGTTGGACAAGAAAAAAATACCAAAAATTGAGGCGCACATCTTGGATTTCAAGGGACGGCTGTATGGTAAAAAATTGACGCTCTATCCATACAAGTTTCTCCGTCCGTTTGAAGTATTCAAAACGGAAAAAATTTTAATCGCGCAAATTAAAAAAGACGTGAAGCGGGTGGAAAAAGAAGTCGCTACGCCAGTTTCAATTTAATTTGCAAAAAAATTCACAAAAGAGTTTCCCATTAAGGATGGGGATATGGTGGAGGTGGATGCGAACAAAGGGGTTGTCAAAATAATTAAAAATTAAGGCAATGTTCGACATATTGAAAAATGTCAGTAAGAAGGAGGAGTGGATGGAATGGGTTTGGCCCGGATTCCATTGGTATCAAGGAATCCATGCTTTTCTTGCTTGGCAAAACGACTTTGAAAAATTCGGTTTATCAATAAGCAAAATGGTCTTAACGTACTCAAAAGGGACTGAAGCCTATTATTTTATCAAAAGAGAATATGAAGGAGAGGGGAAAAAGTTCTTTGAAAAGATAAAGACGAATCCAAAAATTTTATCCGGTGTTCTCAAAAAGGTAGATAATTTAGCCAATAAGATTTTTGCGTTAGAAGAAAAATGGAAAAGTATAAACTTTTCGGGATTATCCGATGCGCGGTTACTAAAATACCATCAAGCACTTTTTAAATTGGACGAGCCGCTTTGGCGTAACGGGCAGATTCCTAATCTTTTGGAACTTGGTAATAGCTATCTTTCAGACTATATCAAATTCGTTCTTGCCAAGAAATTCGGTTCCGAAAAAGTTTTAGGGGTGTTTAGCGCCTTGACCGCCTCAAATTATTTATCGGTCGGTGAGCAACAAGATTTGGATTTTCTTCGGCTACTGAAGAAATTTACCACTCTGAACCAGGAGTTTAAAGATGAAATAAAAACTCATTATGAAAAATACAGATGGATGACTTACGGTTGGGCCGGTCCGGAAATAACCCACGAAAGTTTTTTGAATAATTTCAAAGAGGCTTTGAAAAATAGGGATTTTGAAATCAGCAAATTGGACAGGAAATTCTTGGACAGAAAATCGATTTTAGTGGAGCAAAAAGTGCTTACCGGAAAATTTGACCAAACGGAAAGTGTTTTTATTGACCTACTCAGAGGTTTTCTGGAGTTAAAAGCCAAAAGGGTTGATGCTCATTCCCTCACATTCTTTTTTGCCGATAAAATCATGATAGAAGTTGGAAAAAGAGTCGGACTATCTATTGACCAAATGAGGGTAGTTGTTCCTAAAGATGTTCCAAAGCTATTTGATAAAGTTGATGTTAGACAGATTGATGAGGAGTACAAGCGGGTTTTGCTTTGGTTTGAGAAGCCCAATCTGCAAAAATTTACTGGTGAGCTAGCCGAAGCGAAATTAAAATATGTTTTGGAAAGATTACCTAAGGTTGTTGAAACCAGCGAATTGAAAGGGTCGATAGCTTATCCCGGGAAGGTTAAAGGAAATGCGAGAATTATTTTGGATATAAAAGACGCCTCAAAATTTAAAAGCGGAGAAATCTTGGTGACGCGAATGACCGATCCAAGTTTTGTGCCTTTGATGAAAAATTCAAGTGCTATTATTACTGATATCGGAGGTATTACCTGCCACGCCGCTATCGTCTCTCGGGAAATGAAAAAACCCTGCGTCATCGGTACAAAAACCGCCACCAAAGTGTTGAAAGACGGGGATTTGGTGGAAGTGGATGCCGATCATGGTACGGTTACGGTAATTAAAAAGGGGTAATGATATTATGTCTTAGCTATAATCTAAATATGGAACTAGGTCCTGAGGTCAGCAGACCGAAGGGTAAAGAGAAGGGAATTGTAAAAATTATCAATAAAGCGTAAAAATAATGAAATCATCACTTCAAAAATACGCGCCGTTTTTGATTTTTTTTGCCGCCATGCTTTGGGCTACCGACGCGCCTTTTAGGTTGCATCTTACGAAAGATTTGCCGAGTAATTTCATCGTATTGGGCGAACATTTTTTTGACATTTTGGTTGCCATTCCGATTCTTTTTCTGAACTGGGCGGAAGTGAAAAAATTGACGTGGAAAGGTTGGTTATCGGTCATTTTTGTCGCTATCTGCGGTTCCGCTCTCGCGTCAGTCGCGTTTACCGAAGCGTTTCACTATGTGAATCCGTCGGTGGCCATTTTGCTTCAAAAACTCCAGCCGTTTATCGCTATCGGTTTAGCGGTGGGTATGCTCGCGGAGCGTTTGCCGAAGCGATTTTGGCTTTGGACGGGACTTGCGGTTGTGGCGGCGTACGTCATTTCTTTTCCGGATTTTGTTCCGCGACTTTATGTCGGCGAGGTGTTCAATCCGAACATTGTGGGAGTTTCTTTGGCACTTGTCGCGGCCTTGTTCTGGGGGGCTTCAACTGTGCTTGGAAAGTACGCTCTTGAAACGGTAAGTTTTAAGACAATGGCATCTCTTCGATTCACGATTGCGTTTTTGTTTTTGTTCGCAGTAAACGCTTATCAAGGAACGCTCAGTGTTATCGCTACTGCTACCGGCAAGGATTGGTTGTTTATTCTCACTATCGCGGTAACATCAGGCATTGTTTCAATGTTTATATACTATAAGGGATTGTCGAATACCAAGGCGTCCATTGCGACTGTCGCTGAGCTAGGGTTTCCATTGGCGGCCGTAGTTGTCAACTGGCTTTTCATCAATTCGCCGATTACTTCCGTGCAAATTATCGGTATGGTGGGACTTCTCGCCGCGATTTATTTATTGACGCGCTCCAGTCGTGAGCCGGAAATGCAAACCACTATCTAGCCATGTTTACGGGGATTATCAGAAAAACGGCTCGCGTCACAAAAGCGGAAAGGGATTCGACGGGGATGATGCTTTTTGTTTCCAAATCGAAGCTTTCCGTCAAGAAGGGCGATAGTATCGCGGTGAACGGTGTTTGTTCAACTGTCGTAACGACGGGTGCCGTGCTCGGATTCCAATATATGCCGGAGACATTAGAGCGGACGGCGGTGGGGGAGTTGAAAGCGGGCGAAATCGTAAACCTTGAACCGTCCCTGCGGGCGAGCGACAGGCTTGACGGGCATATTGTTTTGGGTCACGTCGATACGGTTGGAAAAGTCACGGCAATTTCCGCCGAAGGGAATTCAAAAGTTTTCTCGATTGAACCGTGCGATCCGAAAAAATTTATGAAATTTGTCGCGGAGAAAGGGTCTGTCGCACTCGACGGCGTTAGTCTTACGGTTACAAAGGTTACACAGTCGGGTTTTGAGGTTAAACTTATCCCATATACTTTGGAGAACACGTCTTTCAAAAACAAAAAAACCGGTAGCTTTATCAACGTAGAGTTTGATATACTTGCAAAATATTTAGAAAGGTTACGATGATTAATTTCAAGGTTCGACCTTTTTCCCGATTTAAGGTCGAACCTTGAAATTAGAAAAAAGTTTATTTTTTATGCAAATAATAGAGCAGGAAAAGCGGAAGATTTTTGACGCCGGCCGATTAAAAGTCGGCATTGTTGTTTCGCGGTTTAATTACGAAATAACCGAAAAGCTTTTGGGAGGCGCACTCGCTACTTTGGGTGAGTACAACGTGCAAGAGAAAAATATAAAAGTTCTCACCGTCGCCGGTTCGGTTGAAACGCCGTTTGCCCTTCAAAAACTCGCCAAAACCAAAAAATATCATTGCTTGGTGGCGCTAGGAGCTGTAATTAAGGGTGAAACCGACCACTATACTTATGTGTGCAAGATGGCGCAGGAAGGAGTGTTGCGTGTGATGCTCGATTATTCCATACCGATCGGTTTCGGTATTTTGATGACTGAGACTCTCGAACAAGCCAGGGCGCGGGCGGGGAGCGGCGGAAGCGCGGTATCCGCCGCTTTGGAGCTTACTAAAATTAAGGTTTAGTTTTTATATGATTAGATTTGCGTCCATAAATATTGAAGGTGATGCTCACTTGGATAGCGTGATTTCTTTTCTCAAGGATTTTAACCCTGACGTCGTTTGCTTTCAAGAGATTATTGAGGCAAGCATTCCCTTGTTCGAAAGGGAACTTGGGTTGAAGGGGTATTTTATGCCGGTAACTACGCACAATGTCAGGCCGTTTGATTCAACGAGTCCCCTAGGTACGTTTGGTGTAGGTTTGTTTTCCAAACTTTCTGTGTCTGAAATAAGCAGAGATTATTATGCCGGAGGAGTTGGAGACGTACCGAAGTTTGTAGAGGGAAAAACGGATGAAACAATATGGCGGGCGCTGCTCAGGGTGACGGTTGGTAAAGATAGTGAACGGTATGTTGTCGCGGTGACCCATTTCACCTGGACACCCGACGGTAGTACAAGTGATAAACAACGTGAGGATTTGAAAAAAATGCTGGCAATTACGGAGAAATTTCCTGAGCTTATACTGTGCGGTGATTTCAACGCGCCGCGGGGGAGGGAAATTTTTGGCTTGCTTTCGGAAAAATATAAGGACAATATTCCGCCGCAATACCTGTCAAGCCTTGATAGGGAACTTCATCGGATCGGAAAGCAAAAACAACTCATGGTTGACGGACTTTTTACGACACCCCATTATAAGGCTGAAGAAGTGAGACTTTCTGAGGGGGTGAGTGACCACATGGCCGTAACAGCCCTGATTTCCAAGATTTAAGGAAAATTGTCAAGGATTATCATTTTTTTAGCTGCTTGATTGCAAATAGCCAATTTACCTATTACTATATGATTATATTATTTTTAAATTTTCGCAAAAAAATTGAAAATAGCACTTTTATGCGGAGGACCGTCTTTGGAGCGAGGGATATCGCTTAATTCGGCGCGTTCGGCGCTTGACCATCTTTCGTCCGACACGGTCGAGGTTGTGCCCGTGTATTTCGACTCTCGTAAACGCGCTTTCCGAGTGTCTCCGGCACAGCTATACAGCAATACTCCTTCGGACTTTGATTTTAAGTTGGATAAAACCTCAGCGCCCTTAAGCACTTCGGCGCTTGTCAGGCTTCTCAAAAGCGTTGATATGGTTTTCCCCATTATGCATGGGCCGTTCGGTGAGGATGGGGAGATACAGAGTTTTTTGGAAAAAAATGGCATTCCATTTGTGGGTTCTGGGTCGCGAGCCTGTAAACAGACTTTTGATAAATTTGTGAGCAATGAATATATTCGCGCTCGAGGTTTTCACGTTTTGCCGTCCGCGCTTCTTAAAATATTTCACAAAGACCACCGCTCCATAATACAAAATTTTTTTAAACGCCACTCTGTAAAACGGGCGATTGTAAAACCGGCGACAGGCGGCTCGAGTATCGGGGTGTTTTCCGTGGAAACTCCCGAGGAGGCTTTGGAAAAGGTGAGGTTTATTTTTTCAAAGCGGATGGATACGCGAGTGGTCATTGAACCCTTTGCGGAGGGGATTGAATTTACCACTATTATTTTGCAGAACAAATTCGGTTTGCCGGTGGCCTTGCCGCCAACCGAGATTGAGACCGACTATTCGGAAAACCAGATTTTTGATTTTCGTAGAAAGTATTTACCGACCCATCAAGTCACGTGGCATTGCCCGCCGCGTTTTGAAGAGAAGGTGATAGAGCAGATACAAGCCCAAGCCGAGCAGATATTTTCACTTTTCGGCATGCGTGATTTCGCGCGGTTTGACGGCTTCGTGCTTCCCGATGGCAATATTTGGTTCTGCGACTTCAATCCCGTGAGCGGTATGGAGCAGAACAGTTTTCTTTTCCAGCAAGCTTCACGTATCGGTTTTACCCACGCTTCCATTCTGAGATACATTTTGGAAAACGCCTGTAAGCGTTGTGGCTTGTTGCCGCCAAAGGCCGATACGCTTTTATTAAACAAGCGAAAACCCGTCAAGGTTTTATTCGGAGGCGATACATCCGAACGTCAGGTGTCGCTTATGAGCGGGACAAATGTTTGGTTGAAACTCAGAAAATCCCAGAAGTACAAACCCGAACCTTTTCTCCTTGATAAAAGCGGAAATGTTTGGCGTTTGCCGTATCACCTCGCGTTGAATCACACCGTGGAGGAGATTGTGTACAATTGTGAAAACTACGCAAAGGCGAAAGAACGTTTGAATAGTTTCGAGAAACGCACCAGGATAAAGTTGGGGTTAGAGTACGATTTTGCCAGAGAGGAATTTTTCGAGCCTGAGCGGATGTCGCTTATCGATTTTGTTAAAAGTTCAAAATTTGTTTTTAACGCTCTACACGGAGGCTCCGGCGAAGATGGCACGGTGCAGGTCACGCTTACCGACAATAATGTGAAGTTTAACGGTCCAGGCGAGAGGGTTTCGAAACTTTGCATGGATAAATGGGCCACACTGGAGTTCTTAAGAGGCAGTAATATCGAGGGCTTGGTTTTTGTACCTAGAAAAGTCTTGAAAACCGAAGATGTTATTCGTTTTAAGGTTAATAAATTTCAGATTTTATGGAAGGAATTGGTGTCTTCGCTTAGGACAAGAAATTTTATTATAAAGCCCAGAGGTGACGGTTGCTCAACCGGTGTGGCGAGGCTGTGCTCGTATGAGGACCTTTTGAAATACATCGGTTTGCTTCGTTTGAGAGCGCCCATAATACCGAAGGATTATATCAGGAACAAGAACAACATTGATTTACCACCGCAAGTGCCAACCGAACTTTTGCTGGAGAAATTTGTGGATACGGATGTTTTGCGGGTTAGGCGCAATGAGTTGAAGCATAGCAAAAAGACGGAATGGCTCGAAATTACAGTAGGCGTCGTGATGATTGGCAGTAAACTTAAGGTTTTTAATCCGAGTATCACGGTTGCCGAGGCGGGCATACTGTCGGTTGAAGAGAAGTTTCAGGGTGGCACAGGGGTAAACATTACGCCCCCGCCCTCGAGTTTGCTGAAGACTCACTTGCTGAGACGCGTTAAAGATATAGTTTCGAAAGTGGCCGAGGCAATCGGTATCGAGGGGTATTCTCGCGTGGACGCTTTTATGAATATGAATAACGGTAATCTTATAATTATTGAGGTTAACACGCTGCCCGCGCTTACTCCGTCAACGGTTTTTTACCAGCAGGCGCTTGCCGAAAATCCGCCGATTTTTCCAACCGAGCTTTTAGAAATACTTATCGAAAACAAGGGATACTAATTAGATGAACATACCAATATACGAATCCGCCGCCGCGGACGAATCTACGAATGGCTACGAATAAATTTCATGACAACTAAAAATATAGAAAAAGTTAAAATTATCCTTATACACGGAAATGGCGGCTCTTGGCCCAAAGAAAACTGGTTGCCTCCCGTGGCGCGTAAGCTCGCGAAGCTTGAGGGCGCGAAAGTCATTTTCCGTCGGTTTCCTGACCCAGTATTGGCGCGGGCGAAGTATTGGTTGCCATTCATAAAAAAGCTCGGAGCTGACGCAAACACTATTCTGGTTGGTCACTCGTCCGGTGCGGTCGCGGCTATGCGTTATGCCGAGAAAAATAAAATTCTCGGCACCATTTTGGTCGCTACTTGTTATACCGATCTTGGTGAAAAAAGCGAGAAAGTGAGTCGCTATTATGATAAACCGTGGAATTGGAAGGCAATCAGGAATAATCAACAATGGATTGTTCAGTTTGCTTCCGTTGACGACAGATTTATTCCCATTAAGGAGGCGCGGCATGTTCACAAAAAACTCAAAACCGAGTATCACGAATTCAAGCATCAAGGACATTTTTCCAGTTGGGATAAGAAAACGGACTTTCCCCAAATTGTTGCTATAATAAAAAGAAGACTTAGGTTTAATCGTATTACTAATTAACCCCAATGCGTATGAGTATGAAAAACAAAGGTAAAGATTTAACCAAGGAAGCTCCGCGAAGTCCGCATGAGAAAATTGGCGGGTTCGTGATAATCGCTCGTGCTATTGATAAGTGCCGCGCGGAACTTTGGGGCAAAGCGGGAGAGTATCGTTTTGATTGCCCACTCGATAACTATCTTTTTAGTTTTAAGGGATTAAAAGGCGCTGATGTTAAGAAATTTGTTGAAACGGGAGCGAGTGACGGGGAAATCGTTGAGTGGGTGAAGAAGAACGGCATGCCAAAAACCGAAGCGGAAATCGCGGAGTGGTCAAAAACTATTGCGGTGAATAATTACTCTAGCGAACCCGACAGCAAATCATGGCTCGAAGGCGAGAACAGGCGCCTCGGCCTGCAGAAAGACGGCACGTTGTTCGATATGCTAGATGCGGATGATGCCACTTGTTTCAAGGGAGGCTCAAATGTGTGCCTATAAATAATTATCATATATCATAAATTGCAAATAGTACGATATATCGTACTATTTAAAAAATATTTTATGAAGTGGAATACACTGGCAACAAAGGATTCCGTGGAAAAAACGATAGCCGCGTTGAAGCGCAACGGTATTGAGGCGGTGTTTGTTAAAGATGGCGCGGAGGCAAAAAAGAAAACACTAGAGATGATTCCGGCGGGCGCGGAAGTGATGAACATGACCTCGGTAACCCTCGATACTATCGGATTGTCCACAGAGTTGAACGACTCCGGAAAATTCGATTCGGTGCGGGCGAAATTTGCCGATGAAAAAGTGTCGGCACGGGAAAAGAGACGTCTCGGCGCGGCACCGGAGTGGGTTGTCGGGAGTGTCCATGCGGTGACGGAGAACGGGGAAGTGCTGGTCGCTTCCAATTCGGGAAGCCAGCTGCCCGCCTATGCGTACGGCTCCGAACATGTCATGTGGGTCGTTGGCACGCAGAAAATTGTGAAAGACCTCGAAGAAGGTCGCAAGCGTATTTACGAATACGTTTTACCACTTGAAAGCGAGCGAGCTAAAAAAGCCTACGGCGTAGCCGGAAGCTTTGTCAGTAAACTTTTAATTTTCAACAGGGAGGCCTCCGTTGGGCGGATTAGCGTGATTTTGGTCGGAGAGGTGTTGGGTTTTTAAAAAAATTGACATTTTATTACATATGTTATATTCTGCAGATAGATAAAATGTCGGTTTGAACAAGAACCCAAAACCTACTTGACGCATGAATTCTAGAATATTTTCGGTTGTACTTCAACAACAGATTGAACGATTCGGTTATCCTCCAACATTTGGCTCCTCCGCATACACGACTCATTTTGTGTGGAATTGCCGCGACCTGGGAGAACATTGGGGGAGAGACGGAAAAGACTACATGGATAGATGCATGGCTACTCTCCGCGAGTTTCTTTTTTCCGATAATTCACATGCCAATGTCGCGGACTTGACTTTCACTCGGTCAGCAATGTCTGTCTTATCCTTTCGGCTCGTGAAGCATTATGAAAATGAAATCTGGTGTCAGTTTGTACCGTTTCCAGGTTTTACTTCACCTCCTTTTTGCTCCACACCATTCCCCGTAAGGATAAGAGTGGCGGAGCGTCGCCAGGGGTTGCAACCTGAATGGGTTGTGCATGAGTATTGGGCATTTGTTCCACTTGAAAAGCGGGGGGAGGCAGACAAGTATGTTGAGGAAAAGTTTCTTCTGCCGGTGCGGGAATTAATGGAAAACCCGGAATATCGCGAATCAGCCAAGCTAATTCTCGCAGGGACGAACGCGGTATGTTTAGCCTAATTAATGCCCACACGTTTGTGTGGGTTTTTACTTGAAAATACCCTCTTGTTACTGTAATCTTTGACGATATGACGATTTCAAAAAAGAAGGTAAAATCAGTGCGATTATCTAAAGATATTGTACCGGAGAGGTATGCAATTAAACTCAAACCGGATTTGGAGAGATTTACGTTTGAGGGGGAGGAAACAATCGCGGTCAATCTTTTGAAGTCCCCGAAAGAAATTACACTTCATTCACGGGAGCTCGATATTGAGGTGGCGGAGATTGTTGAGAAAGATAAGAAGATTTTTGCTACAAAAATTTCATATGACGAGAAGGCGGAGACGGCGACATTTCATTTCCCCGTTCGAATTCCTCAGGGTGAGGCGAAACTTCGGCTCGTTTTTCGCGGCATTTTAAACGACAAGCTCCGTGGGTTTTATCGTAGTCAATACGAAACCGCGGACGGAAAACGACACATGGCGACGACGCAGTTTGAGTCAACTGACGCCCGCCGTGCGTTTCCATGTTTTGACGAGCCGGCTCACAAGGCGATTTTTGATGTAACACTTCTTGTACCGATGCACACAGTAGCGATTTCAAACACCTTGCCGGTTTCGGAAATTGAACGTGAAGACGGTTTGCGCGAGGTTACATTCAGTCCGACGCCCAAAATGTCCACCTATCTTTTGGCGTTTATTATCGGCGAGTTTGAGCATATCGAAACTAAGACTAAAGAGGGGACACTGGTGCGGGTGTTTGTGACGCCGGGGAAAAAACATCAGGCAGAATTCGCCCTCGAATGTGCAGCCAAAACCCTTTCTTTTTACAATGGCTATTTTGATATCCCATATCCTTTGCCTGTGTTGGACATGATTGCTATTCCCGATTTTTCCGCCGGAGCGATGGAAAACTGGGGTGCGATTACCTATCGCGAGACGGCAATTTTGGTTGACCCGAAACATTCATCTACCGCTTCTAAACAATACGTGGCGTTGGTTATCGCTCACGAAATAGCCCATCAGTGGTTCGGCAATTTGGTGACAATGGAATGGTGGACGCACTTGTGGCTAAACGAGGGTTTCGCTTCGTATATCGAATACTTGGCGGTGGACAAGCTCTACCCGTCTTGGAATATCTGGACACAGTTTGCGTATCTTGACGCGAGTCGCGCTCTGGCTCTCGATGCTCTTAAACATACGCACCCGATTGAAATTCCGGTGCACCACCCCGACGAAATTGCCGAAATTTTTGACGAAGTGTCGTATTCAAAGGGCGCATCAGTTATTAGAATGCTTGCTGACTATTTGGGAGAAAAAGATTTCCGTGACGGGTTGCGTTTGTATCTCAAGAAACACAGTTATGCCAACGCCTCTACGATTCATCTTTGGCAGGCCTTTGGGAAAGTTTCGGGCAAGCCGGTGGAAAAAATGATGAAAAATTGGACGGGTAAAGGTGGCTATCCGGTTGTTTCAGCCAATCTTAAAAAAGGAAAGTTGGAACTCATGCAGAAACGCTTTTTCTCCAACCCGCAAAGCGGAAAAGAAGCAAAAGACAAGACCTTGTGGGCGGTGCCGGTTTCCGTGCTTGAAGGTAAAAACAAACAAGAAATTCTTTTGGAAAAAGGCCGCGCGGCGGTTACGCCGCGCGGCAAGAACTGGTTTAAAATAAACTCCGGCGAATCCGGATTTTTCCGTACGGCCTATTCGCCGGAGCTTTTGGAAAGATTGCGTGAGCCGCTTAGGGCGGGCAAGTTGTCCGAGCTTGACCGGTTGGGCTTGGTTCGTGACGCGTTTGCTTTGGCCGAAGGGGGAGTTACCGAAACGACAGAAGCGCTAAGGCTCGCCACTGACTATCGCGGTGAGGACAGCTATACGGTCTGGGCGGAAATGTCTTTACACCTACGAAAAGTGTTTAATTTGCTTTCGGATTCGTCTGCCGCTGAAAGTTATAAACAACTCGCGCGGAGGATTTTTGAACAAGCTGTTAAAAAGGTTGGTTTCCCTCGACAAAGTTTCGGGATAAAGGAATCTCATGGGAAAGTTTTGCTCCGTAGTCTAATTCTTGGAAACGCGGGGGACTATGGTCATGTCGAAACCGTGGCATATGCCAAGAAGTTATTTGCGGATTTTGTTGAGCAAGGTAAAGAGGTTCCCGCCGATTTGCGCGGCGCGGTGTATGGAGTCGCGGCCGAGTATTGCGGCGAAAAAGAATTTCACAAAGTATTGGCGTTGTATAAAAAGGAAACTTTACACGAGGAGCAGGGGCGGCTTGGACGCGCGCTCGCGAGTTTCGCCGACAAAAAATTACTCTCGCAGGTTCTCGAATTTTCGCTTTCAAAAGATGTCCGTTCGCAAGATACGTTAAGTCTTGTGGCCGGTGTGTGGGGAAACCCCGTCGGGCGTGACTTGGCTTGGGCTTTTGTCAAAAAGCACTGGCCGACTTTTCTCGAGCGCTACGGAAGCGGTGGATACTCACTTTCCCGTCTTGTAAAATCCGGCAGTGTTTTTCACACACGGGAAGCGTATACCGATTTCAAACAATTCTTCAAAACTCATTCCGCCCCCGGCGCGTCCCGCGCAGTGGAGCAGGTTTTGGAAAAAATTGACGGCAATATCCGATGGCTCGCACGCGACGGTAGAGAAATCGAAAAATGGTTATCGAATATAAAATGGACGAAATAGCAATTATGTGTCGGCTTATTCGCGCGAATAGGAGAATAAGTTTTAGTGGTAAAATAATCAAATGAAAAAAATCGCGGTTATCGGCACGGGAATTATGGGGCATGGCATGGCTGCCAATTTTTTGAAGCATGGGTTTGAAGTGATTGTTTGGAATCGCGACAAGAAAAAGCTCAAACTTTTGGTACAGAAAGGGGCTGTGGTGGCAGTTACGCCGCGCGAAGCGGCTGCGAAAGCCGATACCGTGTTTGAAGTGACGGCGAATGACGAATCGTCGCGGTCGGTGTGGCTTGGTGATGACGGTATTTTGAGCGGCGCTCATAAAAATATCACGATGATCGCGAGCGGTACTTTCTCGGTTTCTTGGATTGATGAACTTGCCCGCGTTTGCGCAGAGCGTAAAACCACTTTTTTCGATATGCCGCTTACAGGAAGTCGAATGGGCGCGGAAGGTGGCACATTAACTTTGCTTGTTGGTGGTAAGAAGGCGAAACTTCAAAAGTTGAAGCCGATTTTGAAAAACATTAGTCGACAAGTGGTTTATTTCGGAAAAGCCGGTTCGGGGACGCGGTTTAAGCTGATTCTTAATTCTTTGGCGGCTATTCATATCGTGGCGTTTGGAGAAATGCTCCGAATCGCCAAATCTTCGGGGTTGGATATAAAAAAGGTGGGTGATTTTTTGGCGGAAAAGCCGGGTGGCACTTCAACCAAGCTTGCGTGGCAGTGTTTTAATAAACCTCCAAAACCGATTAATTTTTTCTTGCGTTGGATTGCGAAAGATTTGACATACGCCAAGGCACTTTCAGATAGTCTTCCCACGCCCCTTCTCGATGAGGTTTTGAAAAAATATCGGCAGGCGATTGATCGGGGGATAGGTGAGGAGGATTGGACAATAATTAATCGTTGAGATATGAAAAAAGCGAAAAGCGAAGGAGACAATTTGGCGTCAATTTTGAAGCGTGGCGGAGTGGCTGTAATGCCGACTGACACAACGTATGGCATTGTCGGTTCGGCTCTGAACGAAAAAACAGTAAATGAGATTTACCGTCTTCGAAAGCGGGATTTGGACAAGCCGTTTATCGTATTAATTGCGGACAAAAAGGATTTGAAAAAATTCAACGTGAGCCCCACATCCGTGCAGGAAAAAATATTGGATAGAGTGTGGCCTAAAACAATTTCGTCGGACGAAATTGTTCGGCCGACCGATTCGAATCGGTTTAGGCCGGGTCCAACAAGTGTTATTTTGCCTTGTTCCGGTGATAGATTTGCCTATCTTCATCGTGGCAAAAAAACTCTCGCGTTTCGTTTGCCGAATGACGAAAGTTTGCGGGGGATTTTGCGTGAGACCGGTCCGCTTGTTGCTCCCTCGGCCAATCCACAAGGTCACCCAGTCGCCAAAACTATTTCCGAAGCCCGAGCCTATTTCGGGCATCATGCGAACGTTTATCGGGGTGGCGGCACGGTTGTGGCCTTACCCTCAAAACTTATTGATATTACCGACGGTACGGAAAAAGTTTTACGCTCCTAATTTAAGCCGCCTTTTTTAAGCGTTTTTCTTGCTTTGCCTCCTGCTCTTTTTGCCAATCGTCCATCGCGGACGACCCGTTTCTGAATTTAGGAGCCTCAAATGCCGGTCTATTTTCCGTTACTCTCTCAACTTTTTTGATTATTGGGACAGCCAGCTCCGGTGGTTTTTCCGTCCCCCTCGGTTCTTCGGGAAGGTTTCCTCTCTCGATTTGCTCACGCATTTTTTGAAACAGTTTAGGCCCCGCCGCGGGTGGTACCAACGGTCCATTGTTATATTTTTCCATTGGGTAATTATAACAAAAACGCCTTGTCTTTATCCACCCATTGTTGACAGAAATTATGACTTGGGTATACTTTAACCAATGACGAATCGAGTTACATTAGCAGTGGTTGTCCCGCCGGCTCCAGTACACATCTGGGGCTAGTTCTGTTTTCATATTACATAAAATTTGAAAAAGACCGCCCCAGATGGGCGGTCTTTTTACTTTGTACCTTAGTGGAAGTTGGCTATAAAGACGATTTTCACTAGAGCGCAAGTCGCCTAGCTGCTTATAGTAAGCAGTTTGGTCTTTAACAAATAAAACTTTCCGAATCGGCGCTCTTCTTCGTTGCTTCGCTCGTTTGCTCCCGCACTGTATAAGCATACAGTTTGGTCGCAAGCCTCGCTCGCGCCTCGAATTGCATCCGATTAGGAAAGTTCTAATACCCATTATTCTTTATGAATGAATCACAACTTGTTCCCAATAGGATAGTCATCAAGGTTGGCGGAGATACGTTGGCGTACGCTGACGGAACTCTCAACACCAAGGCGTTTGCTTCAATTGCTCGACAAGTGGCGGTTTTGCGGACACAGGGCAAGCAGGTGGCGATTGTCACCTCCGCCGGCATCAAGGCGGGGATTCAGACACTCAAATCACTTGGCATAGAGTCCGCGAGTGTTTCCAAAAAGCTTCTTGCCGGCATTGGAGCCGAACTCTTGCTTTCCACGTGGGCGACGGCGTTTAGACCCTATAAAATCGCCATAGCGCAATTTTGGGTAACGCACGGTAATTGGGACAAAGACGGAGAGAGAGAAAGAATCGAGAGCGGACTTTTGGAAGCGCTTGGTCTCGGTATTGTCCCGATTGTGAATGAGAACGACGTGGTGTCCGACAACGAAATCGTGCTTATGGACAAGGGCTGGGGGGAGAATGACAATATGGCGGCTCGTATCGCTTCTCTTGTTCACGCTTTCTCCGTCCTGTTTCTTTCGAGTGTGGGTGGAATCTACGAAGCCAATCCGCGTCAACATTCAAGCGCGAGGCGCTATGACGAAATTAATGCACACGATATTCCGCAGTCGCTTCGCTCTCAGAACGGTACTTCTCCGCACGGTGACGGCAAGGACGGTATAAACAACATCAGGACGAAAATCGACGCAGCCGCGTTTTGTTGCCGGCTCGGTATGCGGGTGAATATCGCGAGTCTCTCCGCAGATTCGAATATGATTATTCTTTTCGGCTCCGCCGGTGAAAATTACGGTACCCGCATGGGCACAGAAAATATACTCAAGGGATAGTGGAGCGGAATTTGTTTTAAGCCTTCTGACAGATAATGTTGGAAGGTTTTTATTTTCATGCAGAACATTTTTGATGTTTTGACGACGGCACATTTTTTTGGTAAAGTCTAAAAGTGGTTAAGAAAAATATTTTGTTTCCAATTATTTTAGCCCCTAAAGCAAAGGGTTTTCTTGTTTTGTTGCTATCCGCTGTGCTGTTTTCACTTTGCTATATCTTACCTTCAAATGCGAGTGCAGTGGATATCGCGTATTCTAACGACTATTTCAATCCAACCAGAACATTTTTGATTTCCGTGCCGAAAAATTGGCTCCGAAGCGACCAAAATTTGCTTAATGAAGACGTGAGCTTTATTAACCTAGAAGGTGGCACTCTGAACATTTTCAGTATGTATCCGGAGTCGGATAATTCAAGTAGGCTGACGCGTTCTGTCGGGGTGGAATATGGTAATGTGATGGATTTTTTCTCTCCCCCGAGTTTTTTACGTAGTAAAATTTCGAATGATGATTTGGTAAATCTCTATATTGACGACGAGTTTCGAACGGGAATTCGCTTTAAGGTTTTGTCGACTTCCGTCAAGAATATCAACGGTTCAAGTGTCTATGAAGTTGAATCGGAAACATTGCATCACGACAAATTATTTTATCGCAAGATAGAACGTTTTTTGTTCCAAGGAGATCAGGTGTACTACATTTTCGGAAGTTACATAAGTAGAGAGGCACAGTATCGAGATTTTGTTCTTTCGGTGATGAACACCTTTAAGATTTTGAAAAAATGAGAACGTTTACTCGCATTATACTTTCGGCCGTTATTTTCTTCGGTGCATTTTATGCAAGCTGTGTGTTCGCTGCGCCGATCTCTTTTGAGGTGCCTCGCCAGACTGTCTCCGTTACTATCGGTAGTGATTTTATTGCTCAAGGAAAATGGACACTTCCAATAAATACGAACACTGACGGCGATAATTATTGGTTCAAGGAATTTAAGAATTTTGGTTCTACGGGTACTTTAAGTTACAAATTGACTGGTATCGCGAATGACGCTAAAAATCTGTCAATGCATCAGGAGGGGAATGACTGGATGTCGATTTTGACAGGATATCCGAGCGGTGTCGGTATCAAAAAGCTTTTTGTGGACTATAAAGTAACGCCACTTATCACCAAGCCTCTGGCGCTTTACGAATTTTGGGTTGCCGATGGAGGATATTTTTTCTCTCCCGGCCTCACCATTAACTACCCCAAAGACTGGAAGGTTGTTTCCGTTTGGCCGAAAGCCGCTTCAGTAAACCCGATTTCAATCGAATACCCGACGGACACTTCCTACGCCAGACCCGTTCTAGTTTTGTTCTCGACCCCATCAAGTGGCGCTCTGGTCAAGGAAGTGGGAAGGTTCACGATAGCGGCCGATTCGATCGAGTTTCTTTCAAAATTGGAACAGGTGGTTTCCAAGCTTACTTTTCTTGATGAGCTGTACAAAACCACTTTAGGGTTGCCTGTGCCCAGCCATATTACGGTAATCGCGCATGACCTAGTCGGTGCTAACGTGGGATATGAAGCCGAGGCCTTGGCGGCTCGTCCGGATGTTGTAATTTTGAATGAGGAATTTTTGCGAAAGAGGAGTATTGCCGAGCTCGAGTCCATACTTGTTCACGAAATCGTTCACATAACCGAGCTTGAGCAAAACTTGTTTTTTGGCGCCACCTTTATCGCTCCGTGGTTGCACGAAGGACTGGCTGTTTTTGTCGAGAATTACGCCCAGTCTCTCATTTTTCAAGATGAAGAATCCAGAGTGAGGCAGAATCTTGTTGGTTTCGGACACTTGTTTTCCGCGAAGCAATTGAAACAAAAGTACACGAAGAATTTTGATTTCCTTTTTGACGGTTCGGGCTATTACAGTGTCACGGCGGCGTACAAACATGCCGGTGTGGTCATGCGAAATTTCTTTGACCGTGCCGGTGTAAAGGGTATGGTGTCGTTATTCGCAAAACTGAAATCCGCGAGCTCTTCGCAGCTTTGTGCCTCATGCGATTCGGATAAGATTGTAGAAATAATGAAGAGTATTGTCGGAGAAACTGACGACAACAAAATCCTATTCCCTTTTAGGGGAGAGCCCGATTTTGAAAGTAAGGTGGCGAAGCTTACCTATCCGGAATACAGCCAGTCTGTTGCCGAAAAAGTTTTTCAGTCCCATCTAAAAAGTATCAACAGTTATTTTCCATTAGCAAATAAAGTCACTCCTCCCTCTGTGACGGTCGCGACTACTTCCGCATCAACAGTAGCCAGTTCTACCGCAGCAGTACCAAAATCCGTGCCGAAGCCAGTGGTTAAACCCCTACCAAAACCCGTATCCAAGCCTGTATCAAAGTCTCCGGTGAAATCTGTGTCTAAGCCCCTGCCAAAACTTGTGCCGAAGCCGTTAGTATCACCGGCGACCACTACTCCCGTTAAGAAGGCACCGGTGCCGGCCCCTGCCTTAAAAAATAAGAGTGTACCTGTCGCAACGTCTACGAAGCAATCAACAATTAAGCCGACAAAAGTTTCAACTACGACTACAGCTACAAAATCTTTGGTTAGATAGTCATATAATTTATATTAAATAACTCTGGAATGGTTCCGGAGTTTTTCTATGGAAGTTTGTAGAACAATTTGATGCAGTTGCCCGTATCGGGCATGAGGTCCATTTCAAGTGCGGCTGCGGGAGAAACCCAGTCAAACCCCTTATGTTCTTCGGGGTTGATGACGATTTTAGGCTCGTGCTTCACAGGCAGGTGAAAGGTGTGATAGACAAAGTCATATGTCGGAAATCGCACGTAGATCTTACCGGAGTACAGTAAACTTTTTTCTTCTGTCACAAGATGCGCGGTCTCTTCTTTTAATTCTCGCACGATGGCTTTTAGCCGTGTTTCACCCGCGTCAATTTTTCCTGCCGGTACGCCCCACGTGTCGCCCTGCGGTTTATGGTCCTGTCTGTGTAGTAGTAGAATTTTACCCTCGTACTCAAGAAAACAGCTGACAACATCAAACTTACTTTTGAAATTTTTAGGTTTGGAGAAGAAAATCATGTTACGATCTGTCATTCCCGCGAAGGCGGGAATCTAGGTATTAAAACAGAACTCTGGATTCCCGCATGCGCGGGAATGACACAAATGAGCAAGACTTACTTCCTATACTTTTTTGTGCGCCACTTGCTTGCCTTGCCGTAGTTCGCTTTTGCGAACGAAGGCAGGTCGGCGATTATTTTCTGTATTTCTTAGTTCTCCATTTATCTGCTATTCGTACCCTTGTGAGGGATCGTTCCAGTTCTGCGGCGAAGTGTTCGAAATCCACTACTCCTTTATTTTCCATTTGTTTGCGGAGTTCTTCGGCTCGGGCTTTGGCTTTTTCGATGGCTGCATCGGAAAGTTCAGAAACGTGTTCGGCAAAGTCGGCCATTATAAGCACCTCGGTGGTGTACTTTTCCTCTTTCACCCCGTTAGAAGTCTGGTACTCTGAAGCACCAGCCGTCCCGCCGCGGGACGGACTTCTAACGGGGTGAACTTCCACAAATCCACCTACAACAGCCCACGGCATGTGTTCGCCGTTTGCGACGGCGACTACATCACCCGAAGAAAGTCCCGCGATAAGAGGAATATGGTCGGGCAGGACGGTCAGCTCGCCCTCAGTGGTAGGGAACGTGACTTGGTCAACGTCTTCCTCCAAGATAAGGCGTTCAGGCGTGACGATTTTTAGTTTTAGTTGTTTGGACATTGGACTTAAATGAAAGCGCTATTTAACTTTTTTATAACAAAACATTCCAAAATCATGACCGTTACCTTCGGAAAAGATCCTGACTGGTTGAAAGTTTTCATTTTCTGAAAGGGGTTTTTCAACTACAGATGTGTTTCCCCATACTAAACCACCTAATTTTGTTGCCCGCACGACGTGTTTTACCAGTTCCTCTCTATATTCTTCATCACGAATAACATTACCGTCAATACCATTGAGTACAAAATTTGCGGATCCATCCGTAACCCTAGATACAAAATCTAGCATGTCAGCATTGACTGCCAAAACCTCAGTTTCCGGAGTATCCACTTTTGTGTAGAGATCAAAATTTACTTCTACCACTCGATCAACTTCAGTTTTATCTGTCATTAGACCTGCACTATCAACCGTAATATATTCTCTTACACCAATTTCGCGGGCGATGTTAGGCATGGTTGTCAGTTTTCCTTCAGATATAGGTACGCTACCTCCAAGGTCAACCAGGGTGTCACCTCTTAAGTCGTGAGAAAGTTTTTCTAGAAAATCTGGTGAAAATAGGGTTCCTTCTTTGTTTAACAACACCTGTTCCCAGTGTTTTGAGAACGGAGTGAATTGAGCTTCGTCCCATTCGCTAAACGCCATCCTCTGTTTTGCCGCTAACTCTAGGTGAAGTTTTTTTTCAGCGGATTCGGGGTTTCTGGTAAGGAATTTTGCAAGAAAGGCATTTTTTCTTTCCACTGCCAGTCTTTCCTTAGCAGAGATTCCTTCGTTGGGTTTTGCTAATTCTTCGGGCATTTTACTTAATTTTTTAGCTTTCAACTTTAATCTGTTTAATTTTTCTCCTTAAGGTCGAACCTTTTTACCGATTCAAGGTTCGACCTTTTCCCGAAAAATTGTCGAACCTTTTCCTCCTCCGTTCGTCGCGAACTACGGCGGACTTCGGCGCGTTGACTACAACGCGCCTCGCATATAAAATTCATTCTCCGTTTTGCTGTCATGCTTTCCTTCCAAAATTTCCTTGAATGACCGGATAGTTTCCGCGAGGGGAACGTACTGACCCTTCGCGCCGGTGAATTGTTCGGCGACGAAGAACGGCTGGGAGAGGAATTTTTGAATCTTGCGGGCGCGGGTAACGAGGGCCTTGTCGTCTTCGGAAAGTTCCTCCATACCCAAGATGGCGATGATGTCCTGCAAATCCTTGTAGCGTTGAAGCACTCGTTGGACTTCGCGGGCGGTCGCGTAGTGGTCACGACCTACAATGTTTGGGTCAAGAATAGTGGAAGATGAGTCCAACGGGTCCACAGCAGGATAAATACCGATTTCGGTAAGCGAACGATTCAAGACGACGGTTGAGTCAAGGTGGGCGAAGGTTGTAGCCGGTGCGGGGTCGGTAAGGTCGTCAGCAGGCACGTAGACGGCTTGCACGGAGGTTACCGAACCCTTATCAGTAGAGGTGATGCGCTCCTGAAGATTTCCCATTTCTGTCGCAAGGGTCGGCTGGTAACCCACGGCAGACGGAATGCGACCGAGAAGTGCTGATACTTCAGAACCGGCCTGCGTGAAGCGGAAGATGTTGTCAATGAAGAAAAGCACGTCCTTACCTTCCTGGTCGCGGAAATATTCGGCCATCGTAAGACCGGAGAGAGCCACACGCATACGAGCACCCGGCGGTTCATTCATCTGGCCGAACACCATAGCTACTTTGTCCAAGACACCCGACTCCTTCATTTCGTGATAGAGGTCGTTACCCTCGCGCGTTCGTTCGCCCACACCGGCAAACACCGAATACCCTCCGTGATTTGATGCGATGTTGTGAATGAGTTCCTGAATGACGACGGTTTTGCCGACGCCCGCACCTCCGAAAAGACCGACTTTTCCACCTTTAAGCACGGGGCAGATAAGGTCAATGACTTTGATACCGGTTTCCAGAATTTCCACTTCGGTAGCTTGCGAGACATAGGCCGGAGCTTTGCGGTGAATCCCGACGCGCAAAGCGGTCGGGACTCCGACTTCAGACATCGGAGTGGGCAGGTCATCAATCGCTTCGCCGAGCACGTTAAAAATACGGCCAAGAGTTTCCTTGCCCACAGGTACCGAGATAGGTGAGCCGGTGTCAGTCACTTCCTGGCCCCTTGAAAGGCCGTCGGTAGAGTCCATAGCCACAGCACGGACGGTGTTTCCACCGATGTGCTGCTCAACTTCCAGTGTAAGCATCTTTGCCGCCTGTCCCGAGCTTGTCGAGGGGTTCATTACCGTAAGCGCGCTATAAATATCCGGCACATGGTCGGCAAATTCGACGTCCACGACCGGCCCGATGATTTTTTTTATTACCCCGTTTTTCATATATTTTTATTAAAGTTGAGAATAAAGTTTAATATCTAAAGACTATTTTTGCAATCTAAGTTTTTCATACTCATATACCGACAAATCAATGTCCCGCAAAATCTGTTTCAAAATTCCTACACCCAAAACTTCGCCGGAGTGAAATGCTATCGTCGTTGACTTGCGTGACAAGGGGTGAAGAAAAAAGTGATGACTTCCTTTAATTCTCGCTTCCTCAAAGCCGAGTTGTTTGAGGATTTTCATCATCTTACTCGCGGTAACCGGAATGAGCTTCGGCATGTGATTAACTCGCGAATTCTATATTTTGTACCCCGATAAACTGATTCGGCTTGATTGATTTTTTAAATAACAACCTTTCAACCTCCATGGAAAGAGCCACCACTTCTTGAAGTCGCTTGTACAATTCCGGCAAAGTTTTGGCCTGCGTATAGCAACTACGAAGAGAAGGGACAGTCCCGACAAAATAGCCGGATTCGTCCTTTTCTATAATAACAGGCAGATTTAAGGTCTTTTTGGCAGTCATTTTCATGGATTTAATATATCAAAAATAGTGCTTAATTACAACAATATTTAGGCCTAACTAACGGATGCCATACCTGCTGATATTTCGCTAATTTCTTGGGTGATACTTGCCTGTCGGGCTTTGTTAAATACTAGCGTGAGGTCATCTATCATCTCTCCAGCGGCTTCGCTGGCGTTCTTCATTGCGACCATTCGGGAGGATTGCTCGGAAGCGTTGGACTCAAGAAGCATTTGGTAGATTTGCATTCTGACGAGCTTTTCGGCGAGGGAACCTAACAGTTTATTTTTATCTCCCTCAATTAAGTAGTCTACCCGACTTTCAGAGGTTTGGCGGGAAAAGGTCTGACTTTGAGGAGCCAAACCTTCCTCTCCCAATTCCGCAATCAGTTCCTTCAAATCAGTCTTTGAGACAGGAACAACTTGCTTAATATTCGGCACTTGAGACATTGCCGATACGAAGTCGGTATACGCTACCAGCACTGTATCATACGTGCCGGCGGTAAACTCCTGAATGGCAAGTTTGGAAATAGGAAGTACATTTGCAAGAGAAATATTCGCGGGCAGATCGGTAAAGGAGGCGATAATCTTCTGACCAATCCGGCGCATTGCCACGTCTCCTTTTTTGCCGACCGTTAAAATGTCGATGTTTGCGTTATCGTTCTTCTTGCGAAGCAATGCCAAGGTTTTCTTAATAACCTGTGAATTGTACGCCCCACAGAGACCTCGGTTGGATGTAATAAGAATAAGTAGAATTTTGCGTCTATCCGCGTCAGTTCCGCGCTTGTCCGCGTTTGTAAAAAGGGGGTGAGAAATTTCTTCCACACTTTTGCCGATAGAAACCAAAACCTCCCACGAGTATTCGGCATATAAACGCGAAGCGAGTGTTGACGCCACCGCGCGTTTCATCTTTGAAGCCGCCACCAATTCCATAGCTTTGGTGATTTTCTTCGTGCTTTTTACGCTCTTTATGCGTCTTTTTATTTCTTTTGAGCCGGCCATGGTATCTGGTAGATGTTGATTGAGGATTATAAACTGTTTTTGACATTCAAAATAATTTCTTTTAACTTTGGCAAATCCTTCTGTATCGCGCTCCATACAACTTTTTCATCCACTCCCCAGTACTCATGCGCCAGAAGGTTTCGCATCGCCATGATTTTTCTCCATTCCACTTTCGGATAGTTTTCGCGAACTTCCTCGTAGATATTTTTGACCGCTTCACCGATGATAATAAAATTCATCAGCACCGCATCATATGTTTTTTTATCGCTTTTTAACTCTTTTCCGGTTGTCATATCGGAAACATAGCCACTGATTGTTTCAATGGCGCCCAAAACATCCTGAATAAATAGTTGTACACTCCTTTTTTCACTCATACAATAACCAGTTGGCTTAAAATTCTATCTTTAATCATCGGTTTGATTCCGGTTTTTGTCACTAAATCGACTTTTCGTCCCAACAGGTCTTCCAAGTAAAACTGCATACCGGCGAATTCAAAAAGCCCCACGGGTACTTTGTCGTGATTCAATTCAACTGAAATATCAATATCGCTCTCTGCGTTTTGATCTCCCCGCGCGAACGAGCCAAATACACCTATTTCTTCCACGCCATAGGTTTTCAGCAAATACTCCTTATTTTCAGCGATTTTCCGCTTGATTGTTTCTAAATCTATTGACATAACTTGATTTTATCATATTTCTCAAAATTCTCTAATCCGCCACCAATTCCATAGCCTTGGTGATTTTCTTCGTGCTTTTGACCGATTTTACCTGCCCCGTAGCGAAATTCCGATTTCTGTTACTGGGATTCGGCGTTTCCCAGTAGCGAATTTTGGCATTGTCTCTCGGCAGAATCGGGACGGGGTGAAGCCCGATGCCAAAGTCTACTACTGGGCTTGATTTCCTTTGAACTGGCCATAAATTAGTCCCCAATAAACTTAATATACAAATGAGTATCTATCTTTTTTATGAAAGTGATTACTTCTTTTATAGTTGATATTTTTTCAGTATTTTCGGTAGATAATTTTTCTAGATCTTTGACTAGATTTGGAATTTGTAGAACGTTAAAAACCGTATCACCAAAAGGATCTATTGTTGCTAGCCATGGATACTCTTTACTTAAAATGGGATAATCTGCAAAATAGATAAATTCAACGAAATTAATGGGGGATTTTTCAATGGTCTCGCCCCTCTCATTTTGAAGTTTAATCTCAACAAATTGTCCTGAGTAACTGTTCATCTTTGTTATTTTACAAAACTCGTTTTGAACTCCCCAATTACTTTCTTAATCTCCGCCTCGCCTGCGTCAGACCACATTTTGGTCTCGCGGATGTCTTTGCAAAATTCTTTGTTATAGCCACACTTTAACCTTTTATACGGTAATTTTCAACTTTTTGCTTGACTTTTGTAAACCTGCTTGCTAGTATATCGGTACAAATGGCCTTGAGCCCGACTCCGCTTCGGCGGAGGTCAAAAGAGAAAACGCTTTACTTCAGAAATGAGGTGAGGTGTTTTTTCATCTCCTTGAAATCGTTGCGCCTCATTCTCCCTATTTGATAGGATAATCTCTTGGCATCAATCAAGCGAATTTGGGATAAAATCGCGGTGGTAAATTCATTTTCTTGAAAAGAAAAATGAAAATAGAACTCGCCCTTTCTGTTTTTTCTTGTGGTTGGTATACCCCAAAAAATTTCCGTATTAAATTTTTTGACCACGACAACTGGTCTTAAAAACTTATCTCCAACACCATTTTGTTCTGAACCCACGTTGGCACCGAGCGAACAAAACCAGACTTCCTGTTCACCAAAGAGCGGACGATTTTGCTCCTTATCCAGAAATTCTTTTTTGGTATGCCATTTTTGAAAATCTTTTTTCATTTGCTATAATTTCCGAATGTTTGGGATAACCCACTGACCCGAGCTTCGGCTCGGTGACCATGACTATAATCTTGAATCTTACAACTTAAAACTGTTTTTGAATTCTGCAATTACTTTTTTAATCTCCGCCTCGCCGGCGTCACTCCACATTTTGGTCTCGCGGATATCTTTGAAAAAGATTTTTGCGTTGGATTCGGTGTAGTCAATCAGTCCCGCTTCAAACTCCTTGATTTTGGCAACCGGCACATCATCCATATAACCTTTGATAAGGGCATACAGTGTGACGACTTGGTGTTCGGTTTTGACCGGCGCGTATTGGGGTTGTTTCAAGACTTCCACCGCGCGTTTGCCGCGCTCCAGTTGCTTTTTGGTGCTTTCGTCGAGGTCCGAGCCGAATTGTGAGAAGGCTTCGAGTTCACGGAATTGCGCGAGGTCGAGCTTCAAGGTTCCAGACACTTTCTTCATAGCTTTAATCTGGGCGGATGAACCGACACGGGAAACGGAGAGGCCGACGTTGACGGCAGGGCGCACACCTTTGTAGAAGAGGTCGGTTTCAAGGAAAATCTGACCGTCGGTGATGGAAATGACGTTCGTAGGAATGTATGCTGACACGTCACCTGCTTGGGTCTCAATAATCGGCAGAGCGGTAATTGAACCACCGCCATATTTGGCGTTTCTTCGGCAGGCTCGTTCAAGAAGGCGTGAGTGCAAGTAGAAAACGTCTCCTGGATAAGCTTCACGGCCTGGCGGACGGCGGAGAAGCAGAGAGATTTCACGATACGCGACAGCGTGCTTAGAAAGGTCGTCATAAATAATCAGCACATCCTTGCCTTGGTCCATAAAGTATTCGGCAATGGAAACTCCAGTATAAGGAGCGATATATGAAAGAGCGGAGCTTTCTGACGAACCAGCGGAAACAATAACTGTGTATTCCATTGCGCCTCCTTCTTCAAGTCGAGTTTGGAGTTTTCGAAGTTTGGAATCTTTCTGGCCGATTGAAACATATACGCAAATCATATTCTGACCTTTCTGGTTCAAAATGGCGTCGATGGCGATGGCTGTCTTTCCTGTCTGACGGTCACCGATAATAAGTTCACGCTGTCCACGGCCGATAGGGATGAGCGCATCGATGGATTTGATACCGGTCTGAACGGGCTGGTCGACAGATTGGCGGGTGACGACACCGGGGGCTACTTTTTCAATCGGATAAGTTTTTTCCGCTTTTATCGCGCCCTTGCCGTCGATGGCTGCGCCGAGCGCATTGACCACGCGGCCGATTACGGCGTCGGAGACGGGAACCTCAAGAATCTTGCCTGTGGCCTTAACCTCGTCGCTTTCTTTGATTTTGGAAAAGTCGCCCAAGATAATGACGCCGACGGAGTCTTCGTCCAAGTTGAGCGCCACGGCAGTCTCGCCATTCGGGAAGGTCACCATTTCCGAAGCCTTGATGTCGGAAAGACCGGAGATTTTGGCGATGCCGTCGAACACTTCCACGACATGGCCAACTTTTTCAGCCTTGGTCTCGGACTGAAACTTTTCGATTTGCTTTTTCAGACTGTCTACTATGGTGTTGTTGGACATGTTTAGTGGGTTAGTAAATGATTTTGTAATTGGTTGAGCTTGTTCTTGAATGAAAGGTCTATCACTTCGTCGTTCGCTTCTATCTTGATGCCACCGATAAGTTTCTTGTCTTCCTGAAGCTCCACAATGACATCTTCGGCCTTGTATCTTTTCTTGAGCGCGTGTTTAACTTCATCCGAGGTGTATTTGGTGAGGGGAGCGCAACTAGTGACTTTGGCGCTTACGATGCCGAGGTCCTGATTTTTCACTTGTTCAAGATGTTTAAGAATTTCCGGCGTTTTGGAGAGCAAATTTTTCTTGGCCAGAAATTCCACCGATAGTTGCAGGGCGCGCTCAAGTTCGGTACCGCTTTTGTCTTTGGCGGTTTTGTAAATTGCCTGCGCGATGGTTTTGGGGGAAAGTTTGGCCATAGGAAGTTTATAGTTTGTAGTTCTTAGTTTGTGGGTAAGAACTAATTGAGAGATTCGATTTCTTTTGCTGACTCACTGCCGGACACCTTATCGCCGTGCTTTTTGAGGATTTTCTCGGCTGCTGCTGTTGCAAGAGACACGATTTCTTTTCGGGCCTCGTCAACCATTTTGGTTTTTTCGGCTTCAAGAGTTTTCTTACCGTTCATGATGAGCCGCTCCACGTCTTTTTTGGCTTCCTCAAGCATTTCGGCGCGTTTGACTTCGGATTTCTTGCGGCCTTCTTGGAAGATGGTGGCGGCTTCGGCGCGAGCCTTGGCGAGCGCCGCATCATATTCCGCTTTAGTTGCCGCCAAAAGTTCGCTATTAGTTTTCGCGTCATTTACACCTCTGGCAATTTTCTCGCCGCGTTCCGCCATGAGTTTGTTCAGAGGCTTTAAAGCAAAAAAATACAAAACCAAGAAGACAATGAGAAAGTTAACCGCTTGGGCGATTATTATTTTCCAGTCTATGTGGAAGGTATTAATTATAGATTCCATGATGGGTAGAATTATGAATTAGGAATTGTGGATTAGGATTTAAAATAAAAAATAAGAACCACTGTCAGCGGACAGTTGGAGATTTAAGTCTCCTGTTCGGTGACTTAAATCCGGCAACTAGCAACTGGTAACTGACTAGAGCGAAAACGCGATAACTAGGGCGTAAATGGCAATAGCTTCCGCGAAGGCCGAAGCGATAAGCATCGGGACCAAAATCTTTCCGGCGGCTTCCGGATTGCGGCCGATGGCTTCCATGGCTTTTGCGCCGATGAGTCCGATGCCTATACCAGGACCGAGGGCACCAAGACCGATGGCTAGAGCTTTTGCTAGGGGTACAATGTTTTCCATTTTATTTAACTATTAACTAATAACTATTAACTAAAAACTAACTTTTGACCTTTACTTTTCGGCATCTTTCCTAAAATACCAAAAAGTAACTTTCAAATTTCAGCCCCCGATTTGGACATTGGATGTCCAAATCGGGGGCACTTTTTCAAATTACGCGTGGGCCGCATGATGTTCATGCTTCTCTCCGTGTTCTTCGTGGCTATCGTGGTCTTGAGCTGCGATGGTGAAGTACACGAGCACCAGAATCGAGAAGATAAGCGCTTGAATGAGCCCGACGAAGATTTCCAAGAACATGAATGGAATCGGCAGGAGGTACGGGAGAATGGCGCTCATGGCCATGAGAAGCACTTCACCCGCGAAGACGTTGCCGAACAACCGGAACGAGAGCGACGCGATTTTTGCAAGCTCTCCTACAAGCTCAAGAATGCCGACAAAGAACGTTACGGGGGCTACAACTAACACTGTCGGCTCCTTTCGTACTCGGGTGAAAATGCTCCCGAGCGCCTTGAGATTAACATATTTGTTGAAAGTTTTCCAGAGTCCGATTGAGAAAATGCCGAATAGGTTAGCGCTCAACACGGCCATGATTGCCAAGGCGATAGTGGTGTTAATGTCTGCCGTACCACTTCTAAGGAACGGGATAAAGGACAATCCATGCTCCCCTGTTTCAATAATACCGAGTCCTCCAATCGGCAAGAGGCCCAGCCAGTTGTTGACGAGAATAAAAAGGAAAACAGAGAAAGCCAAAGGGAACACTTTGGTCGAAATTTTTCGGCTGTTGGTGACTTGGTCGCATAGTGTTAGCGCGCCCCCAAGAATTGCTTCAAAGATATTTTGGATCCCTTTGGGAATTTCGGAAAGGCGGGCGCGGATAACGAGCGCGAGAAGCGCAATTATGATAACCGCGCTTGTACTGGTGAGAAGGGCGTTGGTAACGGGAAACGAGCCGATGTGCGCGACCGGCTCAGCGAAAAGCGTCGTTTCGTGTTTTATCTCCTGCGAAACAACGGAGGTGTTTTCCTCGGCGTGTTCAACAGTATTATTTTGTTTTGTTTGAGTCGTCATTTTCTTTTTTTGCTTGCCCCGAGCCTGTTGAAGGGGTCGAGGGGTTTATTTGATGCATGTAGACTGCCACGGTGCGGACAATGCCAAATGATGAAATCAGGAATGCCACGCCGGAAAGTCCCAAGAAGAGCCATGGTTTTGTGCCATAACGCCCGTCGAGCCATTTGCCGATAATGAGTGCTGTGACTATCGGAACCGCGACCCACGCCGACACTTGGCCGAATATTTCAAACGCCGGTTTCCACCACGGAGCATTGTTGTTTTCGGGCATAATTTAAAGACAGGGCTCTGCCGGAGCCGCACCAGTACTTTATCAAAAGATTTCCGTATTCTCAAGTTTGTACAGATGTATACATTCTCTCATTCGTGCGAATGTGCGAATGACGGGAAAAAGAAGAAGTTCAAACATGCTTCAGAATTTCCAAAACTGTCGGGTGGAGATTGTCCCCAAGCCGGTAGAACACCTCACTACTTCGTTGCGTTTTTTCCACCAAATCTGCTGCGAAGAGTACCGACAAATGACGCGAAGTTGATTTGAAGGATAAGTTAAGATGTTCCGAGATTTCTCCGACCGTTAGTTCCTTTTCTTTCTTGAGGTGGGCGAGGATATTGAATCTCCGACGGTTAGCGGTCGCTTTTAGTATCCGTTCCAATTTTTTATGGTCAGCCATGGTTACATTCTACCATTCGTGAGAATTAGAGGATGTTCAAGTTATACACACTCACTCGTTCGGGTTTTTTGGCAAGGACATTTCGTGTTCGGGTGCCTTTGTCGTTCGCACATTCGCACGAATGAGAGAATGTGGAAAGAAAAAAGAAGCGTGAATTCTAAATACCCAGTTCTTTTTTGAGAGTGCTTATCACGCTGTTTATGGGTATGGAGAAACTGATGTTGCTTGAACCCATGACGGTAGCCACATTGATGCCGATTGCCTGTCCCTGCATGTTTACAAGCGGGCCGCCGGAATTTCCCGGATTGATAGCCGCGTCGGTCTGAAGTACTCCGGTGAGGGTTTCGACTTTTCCGGTGGAATCTTGGGCCTGAAGACTTCGATTAAGGCCGGAAATAATACCCACTGAAACCGAGTTGGAATATTCGCCTAAGGCGTTGCCTATAGCCACAACTGTTTCGCCAAGTTTGACCGTGTCCGAATTACCGAGCGCTACGGTTTTATAGCCCGTGCCGTCGATTTTAATAATAGCGATATCTTTTTCCGCGTCTTTATATACGACTTTTGCCGGTTTTTGCGTGCCGTCGGAAAGTAACACGCTGTAAGTCGCCACCGTATCTAGGACGACGTGGCGATTGGTGAGAATGTAGCCGGTGGAAGTGATGATGAAGCCCGAACCGCCCCCCACTTTTTTATTGATCGTGCCTTTTTGGCGATAGACGGGGACTTGGATATTGAAATCTTTGAAAAACGGGTCGTTGCCGAAAGGATTTTGATACACCACTTCAAGTTGGGGTACGTCTTTAGAAATAGCGATGGATACCACTGCCGGCGACACTTTGGCCACCGCCTCAGTTAGGAGTTCGCTTTGAGATTTGGTTTTGATGTCTTGCCGGTTTTGAATTTCTTTGAGCGAGAGCGCTGTCCGGATGTTCTCGCCGGTGATTTTCATTACCTCATCGCCGAGCGCGGCGATTTGTTTTTGCAGGACCAGTATTTTACTGTCGAATTTTCTCTCTTCGTCGGCGACAAATTCGGTCACGGAAATATAAGCGGTACGGCCGGCCCAAAAGGCGCCGCCGATAATAATGAGGCTTATAACGCTGTAGCGAAATTGCTTGGTACCCATACTATACATTTTATAAGTCAGAGATTTGGTGTCAAATTACAAAAAAGAAAATGCGGAGTATTTTGTGAATACTCCGCCTTAGAAATGATTGATTACCGCTTGCTTCGCTTTCCGATGTAGATGGGGCAGGTAGCGGGGTCCGATTCTCCCGGTACCCATATCCCGTGTTGCTCCACCAAAGGAGACGAGAACGGAAAGCCGAGAGCGTTGGCTTGCTTGATTGATTCGTCAAGTGCGATTATCACCGACAGACGGGTCCGGTGGCCCCGTGGCATAAATAGACGAAGTTTTTCTGCCCATTTTACCATTGGCATTTATGCAATAAGCTTACAGGTTTATTTAATCCGTATATACGGATTAAATAAACCTGTAAAAGACAGAGCTGAGAAGAGGCTATTCTAAGATGTAAGACCGAGTGATTTTAGGAAAGTTTGGAGTTCTTTGTCGGCAATTTCACGACCGGTGTTGGATTTGAGATTTCCGAGTTTGATGTTCATGACGCGGAGGCGTTTGAGGGAGACAACAGACACGCCGAGGGCTTCGGTCATGCGTTTGATTTGGTGTTTTTTGCCCTCGGTAAGCGCAATGGTAAAGTGGTGAGCATCAACCAAGTTGACCTTACAGGGTTTGGTGAGGTATTTTTCTCCCACCACCCCGCCTCGCGGACTCGGCACCCCTCCTCTGGCAGGAGGGGTGGGAGAATTAATGTTGACGCCCGATTCAAGTTTTTTGGCGAATGAGGGACTCACTGTAGTGGAAATTTTCACAGCATATTCTTTCTCGTGGTCGTATTTGGGGTTGAGAAGTCTGTCGGTCACACGGCCATCATTTGTCAGAATAAGGAGCCCTTCGGAATTTTTGTCGAGGCGGCCGACAGGAAAAAGTCCGTCCATGTTAAAAACGTCGCCGATTTCTTTTTCGCCCTCCATGGGGGAGTGAGTGACATAACCGGCGGGTTTGTTGTAAGCAACATAGCGGTAAGATTGAGGTTTATCACCCCTTACTTCCACCTTGTCTTCCAGCCCCACTTTTTGTCCCAAGACCGCTCGTGTGCCGTTTACAAAAACCTTACCAGCTTCAATAAGCGCGTCTGCACCTTTTCTAGTAGCGAATCCTTTATCCGCAAGACATTTATTGATGCGGATTCTGTTGTCGGGTGGAACCGGCATGGGCTATTTCGCAAGACCCGCTTGTTTCTCAAGCCGCTCCACGCGGATATTCAAACTTCGAATTTCTTTTTCCATTACACCGGATACTTGCAATAGCGGCCCGAGTATTTTTTCAACGGAGTCAAGTCGTTTATTTGTTTCTTGCGCGTGACTGTCTAAATTTAGAAGGGTTATGTTTGTTTTTTTTTCAAATTCCATCACATCATCCCGAAAATCATACATCTCGGTTTTGAATTCGGTAAATTCCTTTTTTTGCTCGGTGAAACCGTTTTGGACCATGTTTGCCAAGCCGTCTAAAGTCGTTTTATTTTTCCCTTGTTTCTTTGCCATATTGTTATTATTGTATCGCACAACTACCAAGAAGCGCAATATAAAAATATGATATACTTTCCGTTATGAACGAGGATATTCTTAAGCGGTTTGACGAGCAAGACAAGAAACTTTCCGCCATCTTGGAGTCGTCCGAAAAGATGCGTAAGTATTTTATGTGGACGCTTATTATATCAGTCGCGGTCATTGTGTTGCCGCTTATCGGCCTATTTTTCGTTCTCCCTTCATTTTTCAACAGTTTGATGCTTCCAGCCGGGTTTTAGAAATTTCTCCTTATTTATGGACTCAATTTCCATTATCTCTTTTATCGTTGAATACGGATACCTCGCGATTCTGGTCGGCTCGTTTTTTGAGGGGGAAACGATATTGGTTTTGGGCGGTCTCGCGGTTCAGCAGGGATATTTGGATTTACCACTCGTGTTTCTTTGTTCACTTATCGGGACGCTTGCGAGCGACAACACGTTTTTCTTTTTGGGGAGGTGGTATGGACATAAGTTGGTCGCTAAGTATAAATTTTTCAGCAAACTGACCGTTGTGTCCGAAAAAATTTCCGGCACGCGTGGCTTTTTTTTGGCCTACGCGATGAGATTTATGTACGGTTTTCGACATCTCGTGCCGTTTAGTCTCGGTATGTCGTCTATCAAAGTGAGGACGTTTTTCTTTTTTAATTTTCTCGGTGGTCTCACGTGGGTACTTTCGATAGGTTTTGCCGGCTATTTTTTCGGTGACATTTTGGAAGTTTTCTTCGGCCGACTTCGCCATTACGAATTTCGCATCATTGTCATAGCCGTCATCGCGGCTGTCATCGGCCATATTATTTACAAATTCATTCGCGGAAGATTAAACAACTTTATCAAAAATTGATTTTTGCCTGTTACCTATACCAAGCTATCGCTTGGTATAGGTAACAACGGATTTTTTCTGAATTTCATTTTTCTTTTCACCTAGGCATTAAGTTGCTACACTGGTCTGTATGTCTGATTTCAAAAAACCTCAAAAATCCTCTCCACCGGCGGGCAAGCCCAAGGATACGTCGTGGGACAAAGTTGCCACGTGGTACGACGACTTGTTGGAGTCGGGCGAAGGGACGTACCAGCACGATTTAATTTTGCCCAACGTCGCGCGCCTCCTTGAATTAAAGAAAGGTGAAAAAGTGCTTGACCTCGCGTGTGGACAGGGGCTTTTCTCGCGGGAGTTCGTGAAAGCCGGAGCGAAAGTTACGGGCGTTGACCTATCGGCCAAACTTATCGCTATCGCCAAAGAGCGTTCTCCGCGCGATATTCAATTCCATGTTTCCTCCGCTGACAAACTGGATTTTCTGGACGACAATTCCTACGACGCCGTCGTTTGTGTGTCCGCGATTCAGAATATTAAAAATGCCGCGGGGGTTATGGGTGAGATGTTTCGGGTACTCGCGCCGGGCGGACGCCTGCTTATAGTCATGAACCACCCCGCGTTTCGTGTGCCGAAACGCTCCGCGTGGGGATATGACGAAGCGAAGAAAATTCAATACCGCCGCGTTGACGAATATCTTTCGGAGTCTTCATCTGAAATCGCCATGCATCCCGGCCTCGCCCGAACAAATTCATCGAGTGAATTTGTTTTAGGGAATGCAAATGCCACAACAGTCTCCTTTCACCACCCGCTTCAATTTTATTTCAAGGCTTTACGCAAAGCTGGTTTTCTTGTGAGCCGTTTGGAAGAGTGGACGTCGGGCAAGGAAAGCCAGTCGGGTCCCCGCGCCGGCGCGGAGAACAAAGCCCGCAAGGAATTTCCACTGTTCCTAGCGCTTGAGGCCCGCAAGGCTTAGGATTCGTCCAGCAATAACTTCATAGTTATTGCTGCTGACGGTCCCCTTTGTGCATCATCCATCTTTTATAGCAACTTATTAATGGACGAGGCTTTAGGCATAAGGACTATAAACTTGTTTGTGTATAAGTGCGCGTTCCTTGCAACCCGCTTCAGTGTATAATAATTATCTATGGAAGATACTCCCAAGGTGCCGGTAATTGACAAAAAACAAGCAATTTTTATTGTTATCGCTCTAATTATTTTAGCTTTGATTGTGTGGGGCGTTATTTTTTCAGGCAAATTTTCCGGGGAACAAACAGAACAGAACGCGCGGACAGTTAAAACCGCTAACGAAGGAATAGATAGGGTTGTAGCACCCTCGACGGTAGAGGTGCCGACTTCGGTGAATCCCGTCAAACAGGTGTTGCCGGACGAAAATCCCGTTGATAAAGCCAACCCTTTTAACAAAGTTTACAAAAACCCTTTTGATGAATAAAAGCACTATGGTTTCTAAACGAGTGACATTCGAAACACTTTTCTCGGCAAGCATTATCGCCGCCGCTCTTATGGTTGCCTCGGTCGTTTTTGCCAGTTCTCCTTTTGATATCGAATTTCCGGTCTCGGAGCTTGGTGGTTGTGCCGACAAAGCCGCTTGTAAGTCCTATTGTGACGAAGAGAATAATACCGAAGCTTGTTATTCTTTCGCGGAAAAACACGGTCTAGGCGCAAGTAAGGAAGAAGTTGACTATAGCTTGAGAGAGCTTGAAGAAGACGGCGGCCCGGGAGGGTGCGCGGAGGATGAGAAGAATCCTAATCTTGCCTGTAAACGTTATTGCGACGACCCCGCGCACATAGAGGAATGCGTGTCGTATGCCAAAGAACACCAACTGTTGGAGGGTGAAGAACTTGAAGAGGCCGAAAAGGTGGCCGCGGCGCTAAAGCGCGGGGTTAAATTACCGTCACAGTGTAAGAATTCTCAATCTTGCCGCGCCACTTGCGACAACCCATCAAGTTTGGAAATCGCGCAATCTTGTTTCAACTTTGCCGCAGAGGCGGGTTTGTTGCCCCCGGAAGTGAATCGTGAAGACGCGGAAAAGTTTTTCAAAGCTTTCGCGGAAGGTAAAACCCCCTTCAAATCTTTCGCGGAGATGCGGCAATGTGATAATCCTCCGAATGATGAAGTGATGGACAAATGCATTAATTTCGCTCTCGAAGCCGGACTTGTACCCGCGGAAGAAGTTGAAATGATTAAAAAGACGGGAGGTCGTGGCCCCGGCGGTTGCCGTGGGCGGGAACAGTGTGAAGCTTATTGCGAGGAAAACCAAGAAGCCTGTTTCGCTTTTGCCGAAGAGCACGACCTGCTTCGCGAGGAGGATAAGGAAAGAATGCGTGAGGGCGTGGAACAAATGCAAGAAGCAATAGAAGACGCGCCGCCTGAAGTTTTGACTTGCGTCCGCTCGTCGATTCCCGAGTTCGATTTAATTTTAGAGGGTAAGAAATTTCCCTCGCCAGCGTTGGGAGACAAGATGAGGGTATGTTTCGATGATTTCTTTAGAAATTCCGGCGATGAATTTGGTGGTGAAGGATTTGCGCCGTCCGGAGATTTTAGCGGTATGGAGGGAGAGGACGGCGGCCGTCGCGGGGGAATGAATATCCCGCCCGAAGTGAAACAGTGTTTGGCAGATAAGTTCGGTGAAGAGTTTTTAAACAATCTGGGCAAGGGTCGGCCGACTCCTGATATGGAGTCGAAAATGGGCGAGTGTTTTAGGGAATCTTTTAGCGGCAATGAGGCGGAAGATAGAGATGAAAGAGGAGATAAGATGCCGCCGAGAAGTGAGGGCGCGTACAATGATAGAAGTGGAAGTTTCCAAACCGAGTCGGGAGGTTCTTATGAAGAACAGTACCAAAAACAATTTAATGAGGAGATGGGTCGACAAGTGCAAGATGGGGTAGAGCGGCAATATGACGCTGAATATAAGCGCCAATACGAAGAACAATACCAAAAAATTCGCGAAGGATTCCCTGAAGCCCAGCCATTTGAGCATCCAGACGGTACTAGGCAAGAGCAATTTATGGTTTCGCCGTCACCAACGCAAAGCGTTGAAGCGTCTCCGGCGGGAGTCGAACCCATTTTCGATGGTTCTGCCATTCCACCTTCTTCTTACACACCGCCAACCGATGGAGAACGTTCACCCTCAAGTTTTGTTCCTGAAAAAAACCAACTGCTCGGTAACGTCTTGGAGGCTTTTCGTAAACTGTTCGATTTGAGATGAGCTTGGCGGTAAAAAGCTTCAGTTATGAATTGCTTTCCGCGTGGACACTATATTGAGGGGACCTTATACCGAAAGTCATTTTTGGTTCCGCATGACTGAGGTTATGCCACAATATATTTTGAAGCGAAGTGCCCGCAGTCGGCACGTTCGTGTTTCGGTTAGGGCCGGCGGTCTGATTACGGTCAGTGCGCCGCGTTATACCCCAGAGAGTTTCATAAAATCTTTTCTCTTAAGGCATAACGATTGGCTCAAGAAAAAGGTACAATATTTTAAGAAGTTTCCCGAAGAAAAACTTTCGCTAGCGCAAGAAAAGAAGTTGTTTACCTTGCACAAGGCGCGGGCATGGGCGATTGCCGATGCGAAAGTGGACCATTGGAATCGGCATTTTAAGTTTCCGTTTAACAAAATTTCCATACGAAACAGTCGCAGTCGGTGGGGGAGTTGTTCGAGCAAAGGGACGCTTTGTTTCAATTATAAAATAGTGTTTTTGCCGGAACATCTGTCCGATTATCTGGTGGTACATGAACTGTGCCATCTGAAAGAGCGTAATCACGGTAGGGGCTTCTGGTCGCTTGTCGCTCTTGTTGTTCCTGACTACGCGCTCCGGCGTAAAGAGTTGCGGAATTTTCAACCTAAGATTCAGCTATACGAACATACGAAAGGGGATGGATATACGAAATAATACGAAAATTTCTTGCATAATGAAGGTCGGAAGTCTTATAATTATCCTACTTTCGTATTATTTCGTAGTTTCGTTAATTCGTATTTTCGTATGCTCATCATTTATAGCAAGACGGGTTGTCCGTGGTGCAGGGACGCTCTTGCCTTTTTACGAAATAAAAAAATCGCTTTTGAAGAGCGGGAAGTTTTGAGTAACCCCAAGTTTTTCGAAGAGCTTCAGGCCAAGAGCGGTCAAAGTAAAGCCCCGACACTCGACGTTGACGGGGAGATTTTAGCCGACACCGACGCGGCGGCTATCGAAGCTTTTCTTAAAGAGAAAAAACTTTTATAATTAGCAGTGTTCAATTATTAGTTTTCAATAAATTTTCAATTTTATGCAGCACTACGTTTGTACCGGTTCTTGCCAAGGCGAAGCGCGAAGCGCCGGTGAATGTGAGGCGGAGTTTTGTTCCAAGGAGGGACAGCCGCTTATACCTTGCGGTTGTGAGGACGGTTTGCATGAAGGCGCCGGAGAAAAACCCACTGATAGCGAAGACGCCGCGGTCTAGTATACGAAAATACGAATGGGTACTAATTATAGAGCGTATACGAAAACTTCACCGGTAACGCCGCGGCTTTCGTATCATTTCGTATATTTCGGTAATTCGTATTTTCGTATGTTTACCTAGTGTCTTTAAGCTCCAAACTCCAGTGGAGGCCTAGGAACATAATGACCGCGAGAACGACAAAGATGTATTTGATCGGCATATCGACGCTGAAAAGGGCTATCGCCAAAACAGGGCTCACAATGTAGGCCCACGGGCGCATCGTCCTAAACAACCCGATAATGTCGGCCTTGCTTGAGTGAACCTTTTTGAAAAAATAGGTTTCGCTCATGATTTCAACCATTGCGGCTCCGATACGGGTGATGAAAAGCAAGGCGGCCCAGAGCGCGATACTTTTAATTTCTATGAAGGCGATTAGCCCCGTGGAGATTGCCATAACGATAAAGCCTATCGACATCACTTCTTTTTCACCCCAACGCCTGTCGGCCAGTCTTCCCAAGGGCGCTTCGGTTAGCACGAACGGTAGGAGCATAATGCTGAATATTATGCCGATTTCCCGCCAAGAAAACCCGATATGGGTGTATAGGTAAATCGGTGTATAAATGACCATCCACGAATAGAAGAATTGCAAAAGAAAACCTACGATAAAAATATCACGGATGTCTTTGTTTCGGGCGATTTCTCCGGCGGTGTTTTTGAGCGGAATAATTTTATATTCGGGGTCTTTGAATTTTTTAAGGTTGTTGTGGACGAAGAAAAGAATCGGCAAGATGAGCAGAGCGGCGGCCAGAAAAATCTTCCAGTAATCACCATCGGTTAAAATCATACTGCCGACCAGGGGCGCGATAATCCACGCGGTATTTGCCGTGGACAGGAAAGTGCCGCGAATTTTTCCCGTTGTGGCATCACGGGAGAAGCTTTCCAGAAAAATGTCTATGTTGAAACCGATAAGCGCCACAGTCACGAAACCAGTTATAAAAAAGGTGTAAATCAGGAATTCGTTTTTGACAAAAGCCAGGCCAAGAATCGAGAGCAAGTCAATGATAAGAAGGCCCATCGCTGTTTTGTAATTGCCGAATTTTCTCAAAACACGAGGGATAAGTGTGAAGGCCCCTATGGTAAGGAGTGCCGAGAAGGTGTACATAATACCCACGAAGTTTTCACTCGTGAAGCGCGCGAGAAACGTCGAGGTGACGTAGGACGGCAGAGCCGCATGGAGGGTGAAGAGAAAACCCAAGAGGTAAATTATAAAGATGTTCGACTGCGATTTATTTTCCGTTTCGGGATGCATGGGGGAGATTATAACATACGGGGCCTTAAAGGGCTCTTATATGTAGGCAGTTTTCAAATTGGTGATAAAATAATATTTATGTTAGGGAATGATAAAAAAAGAAATACCGTTTACGCGTTTATCGACGCATCAAATTTGTGGCAAGTACAAAAGGCAAAGGGTAAAATGTTTGATTATGAGAAATTGAAAGCGTTTTTGAAATTGAAATTTGACGCTTCGGAAATCCAGATATTTTACTACACTGCATATCCGGCCGAGGGTACTCGCGACCATAACCTTGACGGTAAGCATAAATTTTTTACTTATCTCAAGAAAGGTCTCGGTTTTACTGTTCGTAAAAAAGAGTTGAAAAGAATTGTTACCCATAGCGAAGCAGGCGATTCCATTCAAGAAAAAGGCAATATGGACGTAGAAATGACCATTGATATTATTCACCACATGAAAAAGTACGATGTAGTGGTACTTTTTACCGGAGATTCAGATTTTCTTGCCTTGATAACCTATATCAAGAACGGAGGAAAGAAAGTGTACATTTTTTCCTCAAAAAATAATGTCTCGCAAGAATTACGAACAGGAGGAGACGGATATTTTGACGTACTTAATCTGTCGGAAGATGTTTGGGGGCGAGAACTGAAACATCGAGGGGATATGTCATAAAACAAAGCAACCCTCCTTGCGGAGGGTTGCCCTTGGATGTAATACCCTTACGGTTTATGCTAAACCGAAAGACTTAAACAGTATAGCAAGGGCATTGCTAAAGTCAAACTCATGTATAAGGCCGCCTATTTTGCTTCCCCGAGAATATCAGAGAGCGTCCCCTTTTTGTGAGCGGACAGCATAAATCCACGAATCGCGTCCATGATGTTTTCCTTCGCGAGTTCAGGAGTCTTGCCACACGAAGCAACCCGCAGTTCAGGGTTGAAAGAAACAAATTGTTTTCCTTCTTTGAAGACTTGAACGGTAAAGGTGAGTTTGGGGAATGTGCTCATGCCGCTATGATACTGCGATTTTTTTAGAAAGTCCATCCAAAAATTATTTGTTCCGTAATTTAGCCAATATCTTCAATCTATGTTCAAAGTGGGGCATCTCTAAAACAATAACCCCTTTTCCTTTCCCTAACAATGATCGTAGATACAGAGACACCGAAAAGATATAAAGTTTCGAGAATTTAATTTCCATTCCTAAGTGAAGGGGACTTGTGTGAAGGACGGATAGCGGCTTCAAATCATTCTTACTCGAAGTAATTGGCATCCAATAAACGAGTAACGGTTCAACCTTCAGATTCTTGAACTTCTTTGGCTTACGCATGGTAAGCAGTACTTTAGTCACATAGTTTGGATGGCCGTGATTTCTTGAGAAATTTTTTTTCAGCTCACGATTCCAGTGATATGTGACGACTTCCCGAATCTTTTTATTGTTCGCATCAGATTCTAGCTGTTTTCCACCGATAGCAGTTGCTGCCGAATTTTTAATCTCACATTGATATAATTTTCTATTTCCCCTATCTACTATCCATCTGTCTAGTTCTTTGCCTCTAGTCCCGTCGCCCTTCTTTATGTCGAGAGTGACTGAGTCATTGAGAATCTCTACCCCGTTTCCCCTAAAATGCCTATAAACAGAAGCATTCAAATCCTCCCCTAAAATAGACATGAGGGCGTTTGCATCTCCTTTTTGAGAATCTTTTTTGTCATCAAAGAAATCCAGCAATTCTTTAATATTTAATTTCATGGTATGGATTCTGGGTTCCTGCTTTCGCGAGGATGATAGAGAAAAAGAGGAGGAAAGAAAAACACCACCTCCTCTCAATCTCCCCCTCAACTGAGGGGGAGAGGAAGACACCTAAACTCCAAGGAGCACCGGAATGACAATCGGCCGTTTGGCGGTTTTTTGGAAGAGAAAGCGGCCGACGTTGTCGGTAAGAACGTTTTTGACGTATTCGAAGTTGATGGGATTCATGCCGGCGGTCGTATCCTCAATCGTTTTCTTAATGATGATGCGGGTTTGATGAAGTAGGTCTTGCGATTCGCGAAGATACACGAAGCCGCGGGAAATGATGTCGGGACTCTTTTTAAGTTTTCCGTTCGAGGTATTGACCGAGGCGATGATGACGAACATGCCGTCCTGCGCGAGCATCTGCCGGTCGCGGATTACCACTTCCTGCACGTCGCCGATGGAAAATCCGTCAACCATGACCATACCTGAAGGAGCCTTTTCTTTCAGTCGGACGAGTTTTTTGCCGCCATCCTGAATTTCAATGACGGTGCCGTTGTCGGGAACGATAATATGTTCGGGAGGCATGCCCACATTTTTTGCCAGTTCTTCGTGAACGCGGAGCATGTAGTGGTTACCGTGCATGGGCATGAAGTAGGTGGGCTTGATGTGACGGTGTAGCCACTCAAGTTCGCCTCGATTGCCGTGACCGGTCGAGTGAATATAGGTGTCGGACGTGCGGTAGTGAATGATTTTGGCTCCTTGTCGGGCGAGGTTGTCCTTGAGTTTTTGTACCGCTTTTTCATTGCCCGGAATGATTGACGATGACAGCAGTACGCTGTCGCGCGGGGTAATTTTGAAATACTTGTGCGTCTTGTTTGACATGCGCATAAGCGAGGCGAATTCGTCGCCTTGCGCGCCCGTCACCAGTGCGATTATGCGGTCGGGAGGGTAACTGTCCATTTCTTCGGGCATGACGAGTGTGTCTTTTTTCACTTTGAGTATGCCCATGGTTTTCACAATCTCAATGTTGTTTTTCATGCCGCGGCCGTCAACCACCACTTTTTTGCCATACTTTTCGGCGGAATGAATAATCGACATCATACGTTCGATTTGCGATGCGAAAGTGCCAATGATGAGGCGGCTTTTGGTGTTCTTGATGATTTCATCCAGATTTTTCTTAACCAGTCGCTCTGGTGTTGAGAAGCCCGGGTTGTCCACGTTGGTCGAGTCCATCATGAGGAAAAGAGCCGGTTCGGTTTTGAAACGCTCAAATTCTTTTTCTTCGGCTTCCGTTGGAACTCCGTCTTCGTGGTCAAGCTTGATATCGCCCGGATTGACGATTGTGCCATAAGGCGTCTCTATGATGATACCCATGGAGTCGGGAATGGTGTGAGTCACCGAGAAGAATTTCACCTTCAGGTTGCCAATTTTTATGGTGTCTTCTTTTTCCACTACGCGGATGTCGAGCGCGGGAAGATGGGGAAATTCTTCTTGACGCTTTTTTATCATGACGGTCGTGAGTGAGCGGGAGTAGAGCGGGGGGTTGCCGATTCTGTCCATGATGTAGGGAATACCACCGATGTGGTCGAGGTGGCCGTGCGTGATGATGACCGCGCGGATTTTATCCTTGCGTTCCTCGAGGTATTTTGTGTTAGGTAAAATATAATCAATACCCGGCGTGTCCTCTTCCTTAAATTGGAAACCGGCGTCCAGCACGATAATGTCGTTGCCAAATTCAACCGCCGTCATGTTCTGGCCGATTTGTTCCACTCCGCCCAAAGGAATAATGCGGATAGCGTCCACGGCGAGTGGCGGGATTACGCTTTCGGTTTTCTTATCCCCGAACATCGAGCCGCCCGCAGAGGAGCGTCCCATTCCGCCGCGATGATGCGGTCGGTCCATTTTTTTGCCCCCGTAACCTCTTGGTGCTTTTGAATCAAAGCCTATCGCGTGGTGCGGAGGTCTACCGTGCGGGGAAGCATGCGGGGTAGTGGCTGGCGCTCTTCGCGCCCCCGCTTGTTGTCCAACGTTGTAGGAGTGAAATGTCCGGCCCAGCCCGGAAGACCCGGTCGGCCTAGGTCCTTGTCCGGTTGGCATTGGTGGGCGAGGGCTTTGTCCGGCGGCGCCCATTGGTCGAGGTGCCGGCGTTCCCTGTCTTTGGTGAACTCCGCCATGCGCGTGAGTAAAAGCGGGTGGTCGGGGTTTCCAAGTCGGTCTTTGTGGTTTGTCTTTGTCCATAGATATATACGAACATACGAAAAGGATGCGAATATACGAATGGTTACGAAAATTTTCGTATCAATTCGTATTTTCGTATGTTAATTATTTATAATTTTAATTATTGTTTCGGCGCGAATACTTTCCAAACCTTATCGGTTTCCACGTACCACTTTTCAACCTCAAGAAATCGCTCGGCGGGTATGGTGATGTGACCGAGTGAGAACCCTCGAAGATTTTCCGGTACGACGTAGAGGAAATCCGGTGAGTAGATGAAGATGGCGGGTATGTCGGTTTGTATCTCTTTTTCAAGCGCGCGGTATTTCTCAAGTCTGCTGTCTCGGTCGGAAATCGCGCGCGCGTCCTCGAGTAACTTATCGGCGGTGCTGTTGGTGTACAGGGCGATATTTAAACCGGGGTCGTTTCTTTGAGATGAATGCCAAAACGCGAAGAGGTCCAAGTCGCGACCGATTATTTCCCCGAAGAGCAAAGCGTCATATTTTCGGCTTCGGATAACGCCTTGATTCAACTCGCCAATATCGGAAATTTTTACGTCCACCGATGCTCCGATTTTTTCCCACATCGCTTCAAGCATCAAAGCGGCGGCCTTGAGTTCAGGCGCGTTTGATGTGCTTATCGACAAGGAAAGCGGAATAACCGCTTTTTTAATTGTTTTTTCATACACACCTTTATCGTTCAATTTCCACTTGGCGTTCTCAAGAGTTTTTTTGGCCGCTTTGACCCGTTCATCATCGTTTGCGTACCCAATGTTTTGATTGTCTCGGGTATCATCAGGGAACAGGCCCGGAGGAATGGGACTGTCGATAGCTATGCCTTCGCCTTTCAAAACGCTTTCGACAATCGCTCGTTTGTCCGTCGCTTGTTCGAGCGCGAGCCTAACTTCTTTGTTGGCCAGAACCGGCGCGTGATTTTCATTAAAAAATACGGCAAAAATACGAGGTAAGGGGGTCCGTTCAATTCGTCCGCCGGAGGTTTTTATGACACTTGCTTGTTGGGGAGAGATGCTGGCCATACTTTGTACGTTTCCGTTTTCATAAGCGGCTCCGAGCAAGCTGTTATTTTGGAAAAATTTCACAATTATGTTTTCAATGAGAGGTTTCCCGAAAGCATATGAGTCGAATGCCTCAAGTTGATAGTAGGCCGGAATACCCGACGCGTTTCGTGATATTGACTTGAGTTTATAGGGTCCGGAACCGACCGGCTCAACGTTAAACTGTCCGAAAGGAAATTCCTCGGAACCGATACTGCTCCAAATGTGCTTGGGCAAAATGCCCATTGTCAGGTTTTCTACGAAAGGGGAGTAGGGTTGTTTCAAAATCATTTTTATTTGTCTGTCGTCAACTTTTTCCACGCTTACGCCTTCCCAGTTTGGCCGTTTTGGGCTTTTCAGGAAAGGGTCTTGGGCTTTCTCCACGGTAAAAACTACGTCATCGGCGGTAATCGGTGTTTTGTCGTGGAATACGAGTTTGGGTTTCAAAACAAAAGTGTAGGTTAGGCCGTCCGGCGATATAGAGTAACTTTCCGCGAGGTCAGGGACAAGAGTGCCTTCCGTCGTGGCTTTAAGCAATCCGGAATAAACGAGGGCCGTCAAATCACGGTCCGCGTCGGAGATGGCGAGAATCGGGTTGATGAAACGGGGCAGACCGATTACGCCTTCCGTAAGGGTGCCGCCGCGGCTTGGAATCTCAACAAGAAAATTTCGATTCAACTCGTAGAGAGCCGAACCGGTTCCGACAAAAAGGATAATCGCGAGCGAGTAAAAAATGAATTTTTCAGTCAAGGTAAATCTACGCACCGCTTCTTCGACGAGTAGCGCTTTGGGTATTGAGAAATTTTTTGCAAACAGATGTTTGGGTTTTTCCTTCACTGTGGCTAAAGCCATACGAACATACGAAAAGGGGTACGAATATACGAATGGTTACGAAAATTTTCGTAGCGATTCGTATATTCGCAAAATTCGTATTTTCGTATATTTACTTAATGATGAGTGCGAGAAAGGCTGATATGGCGAAAAGAATTGCAAGGACAATAGTCGCGTTGAACGCGAATTTCTCAAAGCCTCGGCGCGTGTGGAAGCCGGAACTGAAATTGTCGCCCATGGCGCCGCCCAAGCCCGAGGCGGTCTGTTGCAACAAAACGCCGACGGATAAAAGCACCGCCAAAGTAACCTGTATATAGGGTAGAAATTGAGAAATTACCTGCATTCGCAAAAGTATAGCATAGTCATAATAAAAAGCAAAAAAAGAAAAAGGACCGCTCGCAAAGCGGCCCCGACAGTTTAAAATCATGAAAGCAGATTGCCGATGGCGAGACTTCGAATTTTCGCGAAATGATGAACTTCCGGCCAGCCTTCCGCTTTCAAGTCCGTGACGACATGCCCGTCGTTAGTCCAGTAATAGTAGTACGGACCCTCTCCCCGTTGTCCTCCGGTTGCCAGAAAAACGCTTGTTGGCAGTTGGCCGTTTTTGGTGACAACGCAGACTGAGTCGATAATCGCAAGGTTGGGACGAAATTCCCCGTCATCGGAGGAAATGTGAAGCAGCGGTCTAGCCAGTGGGTTTCCTTCAATGAGTTGCATGAGCATTACACCGACCGTGCAGTAATCTATAGGTCTCATAACGTTACGTTTTCCTCTTGTTTCCGAGTTTTCTTTTCGAACGCGAGGTTTTTCTGGGGTGAACGATAGAACAGTAGAAAAACTATGTCAAGTTTGCGAAGTGCTTAAAAATCAATATAATGATTGGCAATAACTTCTAGTTACAAAGAGTAAGCTTGTAAGAAAGCTTACTCAGTTTATCAGTAATAATATTTTCGCTTATGGCAAAAGAAAAAAAATCGGCTGCGGCTAAAAGTCCGGTCAAAGTTAACATCCAGCCTCTCGGCGACAGGGTTTTAATAAAAGAAATTGAAGCGGCTGAAGGCGGTAAGACTGAATCCGGCATTATTATTCCCGATTCGGTGAAAGAAGACCGAGGCTCGAAAAAGGGTGAAGTCATCGCGGTGGGGGCGGGTAGATATGATGATGGTGATTTGCTTCCTATGTCCGTTAAGGTGGGTGACACGGTGCTTTATCAATGGGGAGACACCATCAAGATAAAAGACGAGGAGTACGCGATGGTGAGTGAGAGTAATATAATTGGAATTATTAAGTAAACATACGAACATACGAATTAACGAAAATACGAAATAATACGAAAATTAAAGAGGTACCGGCAAAGTTTTCGTAAATGTTCGTATATCCGTACCCATTCGTAGTTTCGTATCAACGAATTTTATGAGTAAACAAATCATTTTCAACGAACAAGCTCGAAAGGCCCTAAAACGTGGCGTGGATATTGTTGCAGATGCCGTGAAAATTACCATCGGTCCTCGTGGCCGGAATGTGGTGCTTGATAAGGGGTATGGCGGTCCGACTATCACGAACGATGGTGTATCAATTGCCAAAGAAATCACACTAAAGGACAAGTTTGAAAATATGGGCGCGGAGATTGTGAAAGAGGTGGCGCAGAAGACCAACGACTCCGCCGGTGACGGTACGACCACTTCCGTTATTTTGACGCAGGCCATCGTTGCCGAAGGTATGAAGCAGACGACCATGGGAGTGAACGCAATGGGCGTGAAGTTTGGGATTGAGAAGGCCACCGAACGAGTGGTGCAGGCTCTCAAAGATATTGCCAAGCCGATTAAGACCAAGGACGAAATTCGCCAAGTGGCTTCCATTTCCGCCGAATCCGCGGAGATTGGCAAAATTATCGCCGATACTATAGACAAGGTGGGCAAAGACGGTGTGGTGACGGTGGAAGAGTCGCAGTCGTTCGGTGTGGAGTCCGAAATCGCTCAAGGTTTGGAATTTGATAAAGGCTATGTGTCACCTTACATGATTACAGACGCCGAGAGAATGGAGGCGAAATTTGAAGACCCGGCCATTCTCATCACCGACAAGAAAATTTCCGGCGTCAAAGAAATTTTGCCGCTTCTTGAGAAGCTCGCGCAGACCGGTAAGAAAGAGTTGGTGATTATCGCCGAAGAAGTGGAGGGTGAGGCGCTAGCGACCTTTGTCGTCAATAAGCTGCGCGGCGGATTTAACGTACTCGCTATCAAAGCTCCGGGTTATGGTGACCGCAAAAAGGAAATGCTTGAGGATATCGCGGTGACTGTCGGCGCCAAAGTTATTTCCGAGGAAGTCGGCATTACGTTTGAAAAAGCGGAAATTTCAATGTTCGGCCGCGCGCACAAGGTGATTGCCACGAAAGACAGCACGGTGATTGTCGGTGGCAAGGGCAAGAAGGCCGAAATCGAGACCCGTTTGGCGCAACTTCGAAAACAGCGCGCCATGACCGAATCGAAATACGATATTGAGAAATTTGACGAGCGCATTGCCAAGCTTTCCGGCGGCGTGGCCGTTATCAAAGTGGGCGCGGCCACCGAAACCGAAATGAAGTATTTGAAATTAAAAATCGAGGACGCGGTGAATGCCACCAAGGCCGCCATTTCCGAGGGTATTGTTTCCGGTGGCGGTGTGGCGCTTATCAAGGCCTCACAGAAAGTGGGTGAGTGGTTGAAGAATGAAGTGGCAAAGGGCAAGGAGAACATGACTAAGGAGTTTGAGGTTGGTTTTAACATTGTGTTAAAAGCGCTTGAAGCCCCGCTCAAACAAATAGCCATTAACGCCGGTAAGGACGACGGTTCGGTAATTGTCGAGCGTGTGAGAAACGGCAAGGGCAACACCGGTTATGATGCCCTCAAAGATGAAATGGTTTCCGACATGCTTGTCGCCGGTATCATTGACCCCGTGAAAGTAACCCGCGCGGGCGTGCAGAATGCCGCCTCCGCCGCCGCGATTTTACTTACGACCGAAGCCGCGATTGCAGACGCGCCGGAAGAGAAAAAAGATGCTCCGGCTATGCCGGGTGGAATGGGGGGAGGGATGGACTATTAGAAAGTGCAAAGTTAAAAGTTGAAAGTGAAGAAAAAAATAGCCCCGACCCGATTACTATCGGTGCTGAGTTGGTTTAGCCTTTAAGCGACAGATTTGCTATACTTCAATGCATGAAATTTACCCGAAAAGGCGTTATAGCCGTTATCGCGGTCATTGTTGCTATTCTATTTATCGGTGGCGGTCGTTCGGTATATAAAAAATATACCAAGGACTACGTGTATGATAGTGTTCGATATGTAGACGGGCAACCTGTCGGAGCGGTAGGAGAAGCTTCGGAAGTGACACAAGTGCTTGTAAATGGGAGAGATGACAGCAAGGTGTCTGATTTGAAAACATACTCTAATCCCGAATACGGCATTACGTTCCAATATCCGGCGAAATATATACCAACACAATTTCCCAAGGGTTCGGAGGGGTTACTGCCATTCTTCCAGTATAAAGACCCAAACAAAACACTTTCGAGTGTTCCGGACTTTCTTGATGTTCGCTGGTTGTCTGTTAAAAATGGCGATAATGTGGAAGAGGTGATGATGAAAGATGTCGTTTACGATGGTAGCGGATTTCATCCTAAATCCTTCAACGCGTTTACACCGGTCCGTTTGGGAGATAACGATTTTTACAAAATTCTTACCGGCACTTTTGAAGGGGTGCTCGGGTATCGCTATTACCTGGTCAAGAGCAGCGGTGCTTTCGTGTTTGTGCTTACGTCAAACGGTGTGCCATGGACAGAGCCTTTGTTTGACCCCGAAAAAGACACTCGCCACCTTGAGCTGCAGGAAATGTTAAAAACCGTCAAAATCACACTATGATTTTTGTTGGAGTTAGGGGGCAGGTTTGTTATAATTCACTGCTAAAGTATGAAAAGTAACGGAGCCAAAAAAACCAAAGAGGTTATCAGTCCGGCGTTAAAACAGGAATTTAGAAACTTGGGCGCTTTGATCGAAGACAATAATCATAAGTTACGCGCTGTTGCCGAACAATTTGGAGATGTGAAGAAGGCTCTCGATTCTCATACGGAAATGATCGGGGGACTTATGACAGATGTCACGAGTTTGAAGCGGGATAGTACGAGTTTGAAGCACGATATGGCCGTGGTTAAGGGGCGGCTTGATGTAATGCAGTCGGACGTAGAAATTATTAAGAATAATCTTAAACGTAAGGTGGATACTGAAGATTTTGAAGCGGTTACCCATCGGGTTTCCAATCTTGAGAGGCGAGTGCTTAAGTAGTTTAAAAAGATTATTAATTTAACTAAAAGCAGAATCGTATGAAAAAATCCACATATATTATTATCGGAGTCATTGTCGTTGTCTTGTTTTACGGTTGGACAACGTACAACGGGCTGGTGACGGCGAGTGTTGGTATTGACGGTCAATGGGCGCAGGTGGAAACCCAGTACCAACGCCGGTTTGATTTGATTCCGAACCTCGTTGAATCGGTAAAAGGTATTATGATTCAAGAGCAAACGGTGTTTACCGCTATCGCTGAAGCGCGTACCAAGTATTCTGGAGCGATGACTGTAGATGAAAAGGCGCGTGCCGCCGGCCAAGTCGAAAGCGCTCTCGGACGACTTTTGGTGATTACGGAAAACTATCCTCAATTGAAATCTTCGGAGACGGTTCAGACACTTATGTCGCAACTTGAAGGTACGGAAAACCGCGTGGCGGTTGAGCGAAAAAGATTTAATGACGCTATCGCGAGTTACAACCTTAAAACCAAGCGGTTCCCGTCATCTCTCATAGCTTCGCTTTTTGGTTTCGGAAGCAGGGACTATTTTGAAGCGGCGGCGGGAGCGGAAAACGCGCCGAAGGTAAGTTTCTAGATTTAAGATTAAAGATTTAAGTTAATGAGAGGCCGAATCTTTCGTTTCCTCCGTTTGTTTCTGTTTGCGGCTATTTTGCCAGTTACGGTTTTCGCGTATCAAAATCCGGGGACACCGCAAGGATTTGTCAACGACTTTGCGGGAATTTTGAGCGTAGAACAAAAAGTTACTCTTGAAAGCAAACTTTCGTTTTTTGAAAAAGGAACGGGGAACGAAATTTCCGTTGTGACGGTGAAAAATCTTAGTGACGACACCGTGGAAAATTTTGCCGAAGAGCTTTTCAAAGAGTGGGGTATCGGCAAAAAAGGACAGGACAACGGCGCGCTCCTGCTCGTCGCTCTCGAAGACCGCAAGATGCGTATCGAAGTCGGGTATGGGTTGGAGGGGTCGCTTACGGACGCGCAGGCGAGTTGGATTATCCGGAATATCATGACACCCGCCTTTCGGGCCAACGATTTTTACGGTGGGATTGACGGGGCGGTGTCAAAGATTATAGAAGCGGTTGGGGGAGAAACGATACCCTCGGACGAAGCACAAAGCAGTCAATCAAAGTCCGGGGGATTTTCCCTTGATAATATTTTATTTCTTGTCTTGTTTATTCCGATTTGGCTCGCCAGTATTTTAGGCCGGTCAAAATCGTGGTGGGCGGGAGGAGTGGTGGGTGGTATCGCGGGTGTTATCATGGGACTGTTTTTCGGATTTTTGTATTTTGGTGTCGCGGCTATCGCGCTTCTCATACCGCTCGGATTGCTTTTTGATTTTATCGTCTCCAAAACATATGCCAGAAGTGTGAGCCAAGGGCTTCACCCGCCGTGGTGGATTGGCGGGGGTAAGGGCGGAGGTTTCGGAGGCGGAGGCTTTGGCGGGTTTGGCGGCGGCAGTTCGGGTGGGGGAGGCTCCTCCGGAAGTTGGTAATACGATACGAAAACTATACGAATGGCAACGAAAGAATACGAAAACAGTCCGAAATATGGTAGCGGTGTTATATACCCCGAACTGTCATATGCTATAACGGGGGTTCTGTTTGAAGTTCATAAAGAATTGGACTGTTACGCGAGAGAAAAACAGTATGGTGATTTTTTGGAAAAAAAGTTTCTTGAGAAAAATATACCGTTTGAACGAGAGGTGGCAATAGCAGATACTGGAAATATTTTAGATTTCATAATCGATGGTAAAATTGTTCTGGAGTTGAAGTCGGTACGGTTTATTACCAAAGAGCATTATCGGCAAATACAAAATTACCTTCAGCAGACAGGTCTTAAACTCGGTCTCCTTATAAATTTTCGTCAGAAATTTCTGAAACCCCTCCGTGTAGTCCGTATTGATAATTAAGCTGCTTCCGTATTCCTTTTTCGTTGTCGTTCGTGTCATTCGCATAATTTTCGTATCTTATGGCTAAGTTTAAACAAAAAGTTTTGCATCTCGCGGAGGAACGCGCGCACTTCCTTACCAAGGTTACCGCCATTGACCGCGCCATAAAACTTTTGTTTTTGGGGTTTATTCCAAAAGGAGTAACACCGAATCACATTACCGTTTTTCGTTTTATCACTATTCCGTTCCTGATTATTTTACTTTGGGACGGCCACTACCTCGGCGCCACTATCCTGTTCTTGTTTTCCGCTTTCTCAGACGCGGTTGACGGGGCGCTCGCGCGGACTACAAGTCAAATCACACGGTGGGGGATTCTTGCGGACCCCTTGGCCGATAAGCTTCTGGTCGGAAGTACGGCGCTCATTTTAATCTCACGTTTTTTAAGTTGGCAGTTCGCGCTTCTTATTGTCGTCATCGAAGTTTTCATGGTCGCTTCGGCGTATTATCGCTATGGGGGAAGTATTGTACCGGCGAAGACTGTGGGTAAAATAAAAATGCTTTTGCAATGCTTCGGTATTATTTTCCTATTTTTTCACGTCCTTTTTGGCGGCATAGTCTGGCTCCCGCTCGCGTGGGTGACGCTTGTGGCGGCGGTTGTGTTCGCGCTCCTTAGTCTGCTTATTTATAAATCAATATAAAATCATGTTTTTCAGAAGAAAATAAATCATCACCGCAAGAATCAGTGTTGTCGCCTGAAGATTTGGAAATTTTGCTGACGATATTTAGAGAGGAAATCAGATTGTTGAAGGCCGCGGAGGAGGAGAGTTAAAATCTGAAGAAGTCCGGTACGGCCAATCTTTTGGATGTTAACGTAGACGAACTTACCGTCGAGGATATGAATATGTGGGAAGCGGTAAAAAATTATTCTACAGTTAAGGTTCCAACCGAGGTTTTTGAGAAATATCGCGCCGCCGCGCGCGAGAGCGGTAATAAGTCGCGCGCCGATTTCGCGGGGTTCATGGCGAACAAGTTTACCGCTGCCATGGCATGGGGCGATATCCACGGTTTGTACGAGTGAGTTTTCTAAGAGCCTGTTCATAATCTAATGCCTAGAGCATGTCTGAAAACCCTTGCGGGAGTTTGATTTGTGTTGCGGTATCATATGGGTATACCAGTTCAAAGATATACCCATATGATGTCACAACTCGTTCCCGTGTCTCGCCTT
>Ga0209211_10000623_pt1 | contig 71273 bp, 76 predicted proteins | sample RifGroA2_FD_183992 | JGI IMG/M metagenome (GOLD analysis project Ga0209211, IMG submission 183992) | Groundwater microbial communities from Rifle, Colorado, USA - Groundwater A2 (SPAdes) (version 2) | ecosystem: Environmental > Aquatic > Deep subsurface > Groundwater | place: Rifle, Colorado... | reverse complement strand
GATACGATGCTAACTGATTCTTGTTGGCCATATATTGTTTTAAGGCCTAGGGCCTTTTGAATTAAGATGATTAACCTTTGTCACCCCAATTCTACCTTAAGTGTCACCCCATATGGGTAACTGTACATGAAGTTGACTCTAAAAATTAATTATTTTACAATTAAAGTGCGGAGAGGTAGGAGGCGCCTTCACCAGCTTTTGGGATGCTCGAGGTGAGAGTGTCTCAACAAGTGGCGACCTTTTCCTCTCCGCTCAAGTTCTTTTTGTTTAATTTTTATGATGTTGCCCGAATTCGTTTTACGAATCTTCGGGCTTTCATTTTATTTTGATATCTTTAATGCTACAATATCCTTATGACATGGGCTTTTAAAAGGCAGATTTTCTATGTGATTGTGCTTATTTTATTTATCGTGGTTTTTGGATTTTTGATAATTTACCCCAGCTTAAGTAGGGCTCCGAGCTGCGCCGACAACAAACAAAATGGAGACGAAGTAGGCGTAGACTGCGGTGGCTCTTGTTCCAATGCTTGCTCGGGACAGGTAGATGCAGTTTCTGTACTATGGGCTCGCGCCTTCAAAGTTATCCCTAGTCGCTATAATGCGGTTGCCTATCTGGAGAATCATAATAAAAATAATGCCATTGAAAAAATAAATTATAAATTCCGTTTCGCCGACAGCAACAATGTCTACATAGGCAAGCGTGAAGGCTCAACATTTATACCTCCCGCTGGGCGTTTTGCTATCTTTGAGCCTGGGATAGACATTGGTAATTCCATTCCTGTTTACACCACTTTTGAATTTGTAGGTATGCCCAAGTGGCTTCAAGTTTCAGAGCAAAAAATTCAGCAACTTCAGGTTGTAGTTTCAGATATAAATCTCGTTGATGAGGCAAGTTCTCCCAAACTCTCTGCCACGATAAAAAATAACTCACTTTTTTATATTCCTGAATTAAACGTAATTGCGCTTTTATATGACGGTTCGGGCAACGTTGTTTCTGCCAGCCGTACCTATCTAGACCAGTTAAGAGCAGAAGAAACTGCAAATATTAACTTTACTTGGCCTGAACCAATAACAGAAAAAGTCGTCACTAAAGAGATAATTCCTGTGTACAATATTTTTAAAGTGGAACTTAGGTAAATTTATGGCGGAAAAAGTTCTGAACCGAATAGATTGGCTCTTGGTTTTTTTCATCCTTCCCATCATTTTATCGGGTCTTGTCACTATGAAGAGTTTTGCCCCGCTAGAGAATGGAGGGGATTTTTTCAACAAACAAGTTATTTGGGTGTTGGTAGGGTTTACTGTTTTTTTTATTTTTTCTTTTATTGATTTTCGTTTTTTGAAGCGCACTGATGTGTTGGTATTTATTTTTCTTTTAACATCCCTGATTCTACTTGCTCTTTTTGTTTTAGGCAATGTTTCTCACGGCGCTAAAAGCTGGTTTGATTTCGGCTTTTTTTCTTTTCAACCAGTGGATATGATGAAATTAGTGTTGGTGCTAATTCTGGCAAAGTATTTTTCTGTAAGGCATGTCGAGATTAGAGACGTAAAACACATTTTCGTATCTTTAATTTATGCTTTGATACCTTTAATTTTAATTTTACTCCAGCCTGATTTCGGTTCCGCCATGATTGTCGGCTTTATCTGGCTTGGTATGGTGCTTGTTTCAGGACTTAGCAAGACGCACTTGCTACTAGTTTTCATATCTGGGGTAGTTATTTTTACCACACTATGGATGCTTGTTTTCGCTCCATATCAAAAAGCTCGTATTTACAATTTTATAAATCCACTGGCCGACATTCATGGGACGGGCTACAATGCCTTTCAGTCCACTATTGCCGTGGGTTCCGGACAGATTTTAGGCAAAGGACTTGGCTTTGGTACACAGTCGCGGTTGAAATTTTTGCCCCAGCCTCAGTCTGATTTCATTTTTGCCGCTTATGCCGAAGAATGGGGCTTCGTCGGCTCTCTTTTAATTCTTGTTCTTTACGGGCTGGTAATTTGGCGAATTCTTTATTCTGCCACCTTGGGGTCGTCGAATTTTGAAATACTTTTTGGCATGGGGATTGCTATTTTTTTTATGAGCCATATACTCATCAATATCGGTATGAATTTGGGACTGATGCCGGTTACTGGAATACCGCTTCCTTTTATGAGCTACGGAGGCTCGCATCTCTTAACTGAATTTGCTGGCTTGGGGATTTTAATGAGCATGAAGAGATATGGCAGGGCGCTGCATCGTGATGACACTAAGAATGAATTTCTAGGAGCGTAATATATGGAAATTATTGATGGTAGAAAATTAAGTCGCGAAATTTTAGATAAAGTGAAAAGTGAAGTGTTACTGCTTCCTTTTGTTCCGGTTTTCTGCGATGTACTGGTAGGGGATGACCCTGCATCTAGGCAATATGTGGAAATGAAGGCAAAAACAGCCGAAAGGTTGGGCATGAAATTTTACTCTGCGAATTTCAAGGATACTATTAGTGAAGAGTCGTTAATAGAAGAGATAAAAAAATTAGAGTCTGTCCAAAATATTTGTGGCATTATTGTTCAGTTGCCATTGCCTACTAAATTTACCGATAAAAAAATAATTTTAGATGCGGTGCCGGAGAAGCTGGATGTTGATTGCCTAGGAGAACTCGCCAGTGAAAAATTTTACAACAATAAAAATCCTATTGGTTTTCCCACAGCTCTTGCTTGCATGTATATTTTAGATTCACTCAATTTAGACTTGGTTAATAAAAATATAGTTGTTTTAGGGCAAGGAGATTTAGTCGGCAAACCGGTGACTGCATTACTGCGTTTTCGCGGATTAAATCCAACTGTAATAACAAGAAAAACAGAAAACAAAGAGATCCTTATAAAAGAAGCAGATATTATAATTTCCGGCATAGGTCACGGCAAGCATGTAACGGGCGATATGGTAAAGAAAGGAGTAGTATTAATTGATGCTGGAACTTCTGAATCCAAAGGGGGTATTGTAGGTGATGTGGATTTAGAGTCGGTAAAAGATGTGGCCAGCTTTGTGTCTCCAGTTCCTGGAGGAGTAGGACCGGTCACCGTCGCCATGCTTTTAAAAAATGTATTAACGGTGGCAAAAAGTAAACATGAATAACACAATTTTTTACTTTTTTTATAATTTTGCGTACCACTCAGCTTTTTTTGATGAGCTGGTAATTTTTTTCTCCGTTTATTTTATATATATTGTAATTATCGCGTCTTTGATTTTCCTTTTTCGGTCAAGCCGGAAAGAATTAATTTTATTATGTATTTCAGGAGGTTTGGCTTACGCATTTGCTAAAATCTTAAAAATTTTAATGCACACGGAAAGGCCTTTTGTTTTGTTTCCGCAAGTGACTTCGCTATTTTTAGAAACAGGATACGCTTTTCCATCAGGTCATACAGCCGTCGCTTCAGCGATAGCTTTCTTGATATATTTTTATAACAAAAAAGCTGGCTACATATTTATGCTTTTCGCTCTCCTCATAGGCATTGCCCGCATCATTGCTGGAGTACATTTCCCAGTTGATATTTTAGGCGGATTTATTCTAGGTGCTCTGGTTTCTTATTTATTTGCATATTTTGTGAAAAAAATATAGTATACGTATACGTTTATGTTGCGAAAAATCGTTTTAGCGGCAATAATACTTATTTTGGGCGTGGGAATAGCTTTTTTCGTTTTCAAGACCGAGCCCAAATTAAACAAGAATTTTGAAGCTCAAAGCTCTTTTTTCAAGAAGTTTCCTTTTCGTCTCGGTCTTGATCTTTCTGGTGGTAGCCACCTTATATATAAAGCTGATGTCGCCGCTGTGCCGTCTGGTCAAGTTTCTGATTCTATGGAAGCGCTTCGTGATGTCATAGAGCGCCGGGTAAACCTTTTCGGAGTTTCCGAGCCTATCGTCCAAGTTCAGCACGGGGGTTTTGTTTCCGGTGGCGAAGAACAGCTTATAGTTGACCTTCCGGGCGTCACTGATGTGAAAAAAGCGGTAGAAATGATCGGACAGACTCCTCTTCTTGAGTTTAAAGTGGAAGCACCGAAAGGTGTTCTACAAGATGCAGTTGTGGGCAAGGATGGTACTGTTAATGTGGACTTAAATTCGCAATTTGTGGCGACTGAATTAACTGGAAGATATTTGCAAAAAGCCAGTTTAGAATTTGATACAAATACCCGCGAACCGAGGGTAAGTTTGCAGTTTGACGACACCGGCACAAAACTTTTCGCGCAAATTACGAAAGATAATATAGGTAAACAAGTAGCTATCTATCTAGATGGCAGTATTATTTCCGCTCCGATAGTGCGTGAAGAAATTCCAAACGGCCAAGCCGTGATTTCCGGCAAATTTACTCCAGCAGAAGCGAAAACATTCGTCGGCAGGTTAAATTCTGGAGCTCTTCCAGTGCCCATAACTTTACTTTCTACTCAAACCATCGGCGCCACATTGGGAGAGAGTGCGGTAAATGCCGGAGTAAAAGCCGCTACTATAGGATTTTTATTAGTGGCTCTTTTTCTTATTCTTTGCTATAGATTGCCGGGGTTGGTTGCTGTTTTCTCCCTTTCGATTTTTATTGCAATAATACTGACACTTTTTAAACTTTTGCCTGTTACGCTGACAGCTGCAGGTATTGCCGGATTTATAATTTCGATTGGGGTAGCAGTGGACGCCAACGTGCTTATTTTTGAAAGGGTTAAAGAAGAATTACGTTCCGGACGCACAATTTCTGAAGCCGTGAAGCTTGGTTTTTCTAGGGCTTGGTTTTCGATCCGAGATTCCAACCTTTCCAACCTTATAACTGTAATGATTCTTTTTTGGTTCGGTACGTCATTAATCAAGGGCTTTGCTTTGACTCTAGGCATGGGAGTAATAGTTTCCATGTTTTCGGCGATTACCATCACCAGAATTTTCCTATCAACACTTATTTTTATAGGAGAGGGGAAAGTTGCCAGATTTTTATTCAGTAGTGGTCTGTCTAAGTAAACAAAATTTAAATTATGTTTATAATAAAATACAAAAAAATATTCGTTGGCATATCAGTAATCTTGGTAATTCTTTCTCTCTTGGCATTATTTTCATTTGGACTCAATATTGGTATTGACTTTAAAGGTGGAGCACTAACCGAAGTTGCTTATAAATTCACTCGCCCGAATCAAGAGTCCTTAAATAAGTCTCTGGAATCTTTAAATTTCGGATTTATAACCCTGCAGCCAACGGGGGACTTGGGTTATATAGCCAAGTCTCGCTCTTTGAGTGACTCTGAACACGCAGAACTTTTAAAAACGCTTTCACAAAACGACACGAAGAATACTGTTACCGAAGTAAGTTTTAATTCCATAGGACCATCAGTAGGGCGTGAACTTACCAGAAAAGCGATAATTGCCATTATTCTAGTATCGCTTGCGATTATTTGTTTCATTGCTTTTGCTTTCAGAAAAGTTTCTAACCTGTCCGCCACTGGTAGCCATGGCGTAGCTTCTTGGAAATATGGTTTGATAGCTATCGTGACACTTCTGCATGATGTTGCTATTCCTGTCGGACTCTTTGCCACGCTCGCGTATTTTTACGGGGCAGAGCTCAATACTCTCTTCGTGGTTGCAATCCTGACAATTCTCGGTCTTTCTGTGTCTGACACAATAGTTATTTTTGACCGTATAAGAGAAAATCTAAAAAATGAGAATAAAGAAAGTAAAATGAATTTTAGTGAAATAGTGGGTAAAAGTTTAGAGCAGTCCTATGTCAGGTCTATCAGTACTTCATTTACTGTCATTTTAGTGCTTCTCGCATTGTTCTTTTTTGGTCCGGTTTCTACTAAGTATTTTGCTCTTATGCTTACAGCTGGTATGTTTTTTGGAACATACTCATCTATTTTTCTAGCATCGCCACTCTTAGTATTGGTATCCGAGAGGCAAAAGGAGTAATTTGTTGAAAACTTTTTTGCTTTACTTTGTCCTTGTTGGTATAATGTGAACATGAAGTATATTTTAATAATACTAGGCGTTCTAATATTGTGGGCAATTTTTATCTATAACGGTCTCATTTCTTTGCGCAATCGCACAATAGAAGCTTGGTCAGACATTGAAGTGCAACTCAAGCGCAGATATGATTTGATTCCTAATTTAGTAAATACTGTTAAGGGTTATGCTACGCACGAGAGTTCGGCTTTTGAAAATGTTACCAAGGCTCGCAGCTTGGCTATGGGCGCATCTGGTCCGACACCTGAACATGCGCAGGCTGAAAACATGCTTCTTGGGGCTCTCAAGTCCGTCTTTGCTATTGCTGAAGCGTATCCAGACCTGAAAGCGAACCAAAATTTCTTAGCTTTGCAAAATGAGCTTTCTGACACAGAAAACAAGATTCAGTCTTCTCGCAGATTCTATAATGCCAATGTTCGTGACTTGAATACTAAGATAGAGTCTTTCCCGTCCAATTTATTAGCTGGGATTTTTGCCTTTTCTAAAAAGGAATTTTTTGACCTTGCTGACAACGATGCTGCACAAAAACCTGTTGAAGTTAAATTTTAATTAATTTTATAAAATTTCTATGATCACACCAGAACTTATAGGATACATACGTGGAGAATTTGCCAAAGGCAAAACACGTGAAGAAATACGCACCACCTTGGCCACTGACAGTGGCTGGGGCGAGGAGGACTTGAATGAAGCTTTTAGAACTGTAATTCCAATGCAAGGTTTTAAAGACAGCTCCGTTGCTGTTGCAAAAACGAAATCAATTTGGATAATTTTGATTGTGGTAGCTGTATTTTGCGCCGTCGCTTTTTTTATGTATAGGCCGGTTATAGTTGGCTTCTGGAATTCTTCATTGAAGAGTTTAAGTAATATAACTTCTTCTTTTAAGATGCCTTCTTTTGGGCTTGGTAGCATTATGGGGACAGATAAAACACCGGAAGTAAACACTACAGTACCACCCAATAATCCACCGGTAAAAAAGCCAAATACCGTAAGAAATTGCGGAGTTGGTGTCGCGCCTGACCTCAAAAACCCTACCACGTACGAGAACGACGCCGTGCTCTCTTGCTTAGGCAACAGCGCTCTTGTTTGTGAAGATGCCAAAGCCATTTTGAAAGATCCGTTATTTCCAACAATTTTCCAAGTTATCAAAGATAAAAATAATGAACAAGTTTGCAACTTCAAGCTCTCGTATGCGGACGACAGCACTCTCGTCGACGCAACTGGGGAGCATTTAAGAGGGCAGTATATAACATGTCCCATCAGCATTGTTAAAGCTTTAGATGAAACTAAAAAGCCTCCATTATTCAATACGCCTAACATGGACAATGCAGCCAAATATGGTAGCCAAATATATTTTTACGGAGTACTTGGTTTGTTTATAGAAAATAATGTAGAGAAAACTAAGATTCTAAATGCTGGCTGCAGTGGTTCTTTTATTGATTCCATAGTGGCTAGTTATAACAAAATGCAATCAAAGAATCAGTAATAATTTATGGCCACACTTTATACTGAGCAGTCAAAAAATGTCACTAAAACATGGCTACTGATGGCTATGTTTTTTGTAGTAGTTATTAGCTTCGGCTGGTTTTTTAGCTTTTATTACAACAATTCGACCATTCTTTATTTTTTTGTCATATTTAGTATACTTATAAATATTTTTTCTTTTTGGTTTTCAGATAAAATTGTTCTCACGCTTGCTGGAGCGAAACCAGCCAGAAGGGAAGAATATTTTGACCTATATACCAGCGTGGAAAATCTAGCTATTACCGCAGGTCTTCCAATGCCTAAGGTCTATATAGTATCAGATTCTGCGCCAAATGCTTTTGCAACCGGGAGAGATAAAAATCATGCTGTTGTCTGCGCGACAACCGGACTTTTAACTATTCTTAACAAGACTGAACTAGAGGGAGTGCTCGCGCATGAGCTATCACATATAGGCAATCGCGACATGTTGTTATCGACTGTCGTTGTTGTGCTTGTAGGCTTTGTATCTATTCTGGCGGATGTTTTCAGGCGCAATTTATTTTTTAGCAGGAACAGAGACAGTGACAATAAAGCCCATGGCGTATTGATGCTGGTTGGGGTAATTCTTTCAATTTTAGCGCCAATTTTTGTCGTTTTGATTCAGCTGGCAATTTCTAGGAAAAGAGAATTCTTAGCCGATAGCTCCGGAGCTTTGCTCACTCGATACCCAGAAGGGCTCTCCAGCGCCCTGCGTAAAATTTCCGAGCATAGCAAGCCAATGATGAGGCAATCTAGCGCCATCGCGCATTTGTATATTGCTGATCCAAAAGGCAGCTCCTTTGGTAAAAAAATAAGCTCATTCTTTGCCACTCATCCGCCGGTAGAAGAGCGAGTTAAAGCTTTGATTGGCAGATAAATTTGGGGTATACTCATTAAATGGAAATAAAAGACGTAGAAGCCTTAGCAGAGCTTGCTAGGATTGATTTAACGGAAGTTGAGAAACAAGATCTTTTAAAGGATTTTGATAGCATTTTGGCCTATGTGAGGGCTATTGAACAAGTGCAAATAGAGGATACAGAATCGGATATTATATTGCATAATATCTGGAGAGATGATGTATCTAACCAAAGAGAATATTCAAAAGAACTTATTACAAAACAATTTCCAGATTCACAAGATGGATTTTTAAAGGTGAAAAAAATTCTATGATTGATTTAGCTACTCTTACTATTGTAAAAGCAAGAAAAGCTTTGGATGCTAAAGAATTTAGCGCAGTGGATTTAGCCCAAGCGTATTTAGCCGAGATAGAAAAGAAGAATAAAGAACTCAATGCGTATCTGGAGGTTTTCGGTGATGTACTAGAACAAGCAAAAATAGCTGATGAGATAATTGGGAGGGGAGAGTCTTATGCTCTCACAGGCATTCCATTTGCTGTCAAAGACCTTATTTTAATTAATGGGAAAAAAGCATCTGCCGGATCAAAGATTCTAGAGAATTATGTAGCGTCCTATGACGCCACAGTTATAGCTAAATTAAAAAAGCAAGGCGCAGTATTTCTTGGTAGAACAAATATGGATGAATTTGCTCTCGGAAGTTCTACAGAAAATTCAGCTTATGGAGTGACTAGAAATCCTCATGACACTGTCAGGGTATCAGGAGGCACTTCTGGTGGCTCCGCGTGTGCTGTAGCGAGTAGTATGGCGTTAGGAGCTCTCGGTTCAGATACAGGAGGCTCAATCAGGCAGCCGTCCGCATTCTGTGGAGTGATTGGATTTAAGCCTACCTACGGCAGGGTTTCTCGTTACGGACTTATGGCCGCAACATCGTCTTTTGACTGCGTAGGACCAATTGCTAAAAATATACAAGATGCGGAAATTATTTTTGATGCGATAAAGGGTACTGACGCTCTTGATAGTACAACTATCACAGAGACAACATATACGAAAGTTAATAAAAAAGAAAAAATAGTAATCGGAGTTCCATGGGAATTAATTAATCAGGATGGTGTAAACTCAAAGGTCAAAAATAATTTTAAAGAAATGGTAAAAAATCTTGAGAGTTTGGGTTTCGAAATTAAAGATATTAAATTGCCAAACTGTCTGGCTTTATACTACATCATTAACTTTGCTGAAGTATCCACTAACCTTGCGCGTTTTGATGGAGTTAGGTACGGGCTTCATATTGATGGCAAGAATTTATTAGAAGATTATTTTTTAAGCAAAGGTAAGGGTTTCGGCAAAGAATCCAGAAGAAGGATTCTACTTGGCACGTACGTTTTGTCAGCAGGGTATTATGATGCGTATTATGGCAAGGCGCAGAAAGCTCGTGTGGCTCTTAGAACGGAATTCACAAAAGTTTTTTCCGAAGTTGACCTAATTTTAACACCTACAGCTCCCGGCCCAGCTTGGAAAATAGGGGAAAAGAGCGACCCACTTTCGATGTATTTGGAGGATATTTTTACCGTTACAGCTAATATCGTAGGGGTGCCGGCCGTATCGATACCCTCTGGTTTTACGGAAGTAGAAGGTAAAAAATTACCACTCGGGATTCAATTCATGGCGTCACATGGAGCAGAGGAGTCTCTATTTGAAGTCGGCAAGAAATTTGAGTCTATAAAAAATAAAAATTAGTGATACAATAAATACATGAATCCCAATCCAATTCTTGAAGGCTCAATTCTTGGCTCAAAATGGCTGAATCCGGAATATTTATTTAATCAAGCCGTCATTTTTTTTAGCAAGATTGGAAGTTTCATCAGTAATACCACTGATTCTTTGGTAACTATATACTATATAGCCCTTTCATTTATTGCAGTCTTTTTTGCTATTATTATTGTGTATTCTTTAATGAGAGTATTGGAGATTAGAAAAAAGGAACATAAACATTTAGAACACGAGATTGAAGAATATGCTCATCATCAACTGGATAGAGATAAAAAAACTCAACAAGGTGAAGAAGTTTCCAAAAATCCTCGCTGGGTAAAAACTCTAAGCTACCTTTTTTCAGAGCATACGAACGACTGGAGGCTGGCAGTTATCGAGGCTGACGCTATGCTGGAGAGCCTGCTGGACCAGCTTGGTTTTCAAGGGGAGACTTTAGGTGACAAATTAAAATCTGCGACACAAGAAAAATTTAAAAATTTAACTCTCGCTTGGGAGGCACATGCTATCAGGAATAGGATAGCTCACGAGGGTACAGCGTTCGAGCTATCTTCCCATGAAGCCAAGAGGGTTATTGCTATTTACGAGCAAATTTTCCGTCAATACGGATTCATTTAAATTGTTGCGGGAGGCCGAATCGAACGGCCGTCTTAAGGTTATGAGCCTTACGAGATGCCTCTTCTCTATCCCGCTATAGTATTATACACTATAATAAAAATTAAATTTTTGCAACAAATATGTTTGAAAATCAAGTAAAATATGTTATTGTAGCTTATGTTTGTCGGCGTAGCTCAGACGGTTAGAGCGTGGGACTCATAAGCCCAAGGTCGGTAGTTCGATTCTACCCGCCGACACCCTCAATAAGAGGAATTGCAGCTGTAGCTCATCGGTAGAGCGCGCCCCTGTCACGGGCGAGGCAGCGGGATCAACACCCGTCAGCTGCGCAGTTTATGCCGTTGTAGCTTAGTGGTAAAGCACGTCATTGGTAATGACGAGACCGTGAGTCCGATCCTCACCAACGGCTCCAGTTTCGTACAAAAAGGAAAAGAACTATCAAAGGAGTGGGCGTGTCGCAGACACGCCCACGCTGTTTCGCCTGAATTCGCAAGCGAATTCTCAAAATTCGGCGCGCTTGCGCGCACTGTTTTATTTTGGAGGAGGAGGTTCGAGCCAAAGATTTCTTTGGCAGCAACCTTTTTATTCAAAAGGTTGCTATCCAATGCAATTTTTTCCATATTTTCTGCGTCTTTTATCCACTTCTCCATCGGTTCGAGCCAATGTTTCTGCTTCATTTGAGAACGAGAAATTTCTTCCTCCAGCGACTTTTTCTCCGATAACAATTTTGATTTTTCTAAACGATATATTTCTTTGTCGATGTCTTGGTCTAGATACCCGTCTAAAAGTCGCTGGAGCTTCACGGTGATGTCTTTTATCCTTTTCTCGTTCTCTGATACCAAAGCAGAAACAGATTGCGCGGAATCAATTTTATCTTTTTCTAGGCGGGTGTTTAAGTATTCCGCCCAATCCGGTGGCAAAGAAACTTTTTGAAGAAGTGATGAAATTTGTCCGTCCAAGACTTCCTGGCGAATACTGGATTCCGGACATTTCATATCTCTGCGTTTTTTAGAGCAATGGTAATAAGTATAAAAATGTTGCGTGCCATTTTTCTGGGTTTTAATTTTGTATTCGCCAGTGACCATCATTCCGCAAGCGCCACAGCTTATCAGTCCGCAATATACTTGCGGATCATTTTTCATTTTGTGTCTTGGACGCCCTCTTTCTTTCATCACTTCTTGCACTTTATCCCAAAGTTTCTTTTCCACGATTGGCTCGTGCTTTCCTTCATACACCTCTTTGTTAAATCTAAAGTGTCCGTAATAAAATGGATTAGAAAGGATAAAGGTCGCACGGGTTCTGTGGATTTTCTTTCCGTGTTTTGAAAATAAATTGTTTTGCGCCAAAAACATACCAATCGTTTCAAGTGTTTGATTACCTTGTGAATACATTTCAAACGCTTGGCGGATAACAGGCGCGGACTTTTTATCAACTGCGATAGTTTTTGTTCGCGAGTCGTTAATATAACCGATGGGAGTTAATCCTGGAAATTCTCCGCGCCTGATTTTTTGGCGCATACCTCTTTTTGTATTTTCGGAAAGAGAATCCACATAATATTTACTTTGTCCAAAAGCTATGTTGAGCATGAACTTTCCCTGCGGTGTAGATTCAAACCAAAAACTTGGAAATTTTAGGCTCGCAAGTATTTTTGTGTCAAGCAAATATATTATCTTTCCACCATCCACAGAATTGCGGGCAAGACGATCGGGATGCCAAGAGAGGATACAATCTGCTTCGCCCTTTTCAATTTTTTGCAACATTTCATTAAAAATAGGTCTGCCCGGAATTTTCGCCGATTGCTTTTCAATAAACTCAAGGGCGACATCTAAATTTTCTCTCTTGGCAAAATCACGAAGTTCTTGAAGCTGTGCCTCGATAGATAATATTTGCTTGTCCTCGACATTAGTGGACTTGCGAGCATACAAAAAGAATTTTTGCGACATACCCACATTCTAGCAAAAATTCTTTTTGAAAGTAAATATGTAAAAATTGCATTTGGATTTCGAACCTCCTCCTCCAAAATAAAACAGTGCGCGCAAGCGCGCCGAATTTTGAGAATTCGCTTGCGAATTCAGGCGAAACAGCGTGGGCGTGTCTGCGACACGCCCACTCCTTTGATAGTTCTTTTCCTTTTTGTACGAAACTGGAGTGGTTATATGATTCCGCTCGAACTTACTTTATCAAAAATTCATAAGGAACTCCAGCGTGCCTCGCGCGTGCTACGCACGCCTGTGTATACACACAGTTTCTCCAAAGGAGAAAAGCGAGGCACGCAATGCACCGAACGGCTCAAATGGCAGGAAATGAGCCGTTCGGAAAAATGGACGAGGTTTTGCAAAAACTATTTTCTGGGGAAAGGATTTTGCAAAACTTCGGCTAATGTTTTTGAAATTCGGCGGGGGCTGAATCCCGCGCGGAGGAGGGGTCTGGGGAGGAATCCGCGCGGGCATTTTTGGAGAGGGAAAGGTTTAAAACCCGTCAAAATATTTTTTATATTGTTCAATATATTTATTATCAGTAGTAAAATAAAATCTTTTCTTATCTCTAACTCTTTTTTGAAAAAAAAGTTTTGTCCTATCAATCATAATCATCCTTTTGTAGTTTTTTGACTTTGTATGTTTACCCACAAAAAACAAGTTTTTATTTTTAACTTTTTTTAAAAAATATTGGTATTGTTTTGTGGAACCAAAAATTATCCTTTTAATCTTTATCCCTTTTTTGTATTTTTGGTGTAACAAAGAAAAATATTTTGTAGGGAGAGGATGACTTAACTCCTCAGTCATATCCATAGTAGCCAAAATTTCCTTTTTGGATTTACGAATTTGAGACATTACTACATCTCTTATATTTTCTTTTTTTATTTCCGTAAGATTTTGCATTTTTTATATTAAAACTTATCTTATTGTTAATTTTATCATAAAAAGAGTGGGGTTGTTGCGATGAACGAACCCCACTCTGATGTCTCCTTTCCGTCTCCGAATTCAGTCGGAGACTAAGCCGTAAACGTAAACCTAAACACGTGAAGTCTCGAACCAGTGGTGCTAGTCACCATACTGTTTCGATGCGTGAGTGGAAGCTCTCGGATTTTAAGGGTTACATTTTCGAGAGGCTTATCACCTCTGTGTTTGTGAACTCTTTTAACCAATTGCTTCCATGAGTGGTGAATCCTCCGATGAACAGGAACGATTTCACCATTTACTTCAACATGAAGTAGCTCTGACACCACCCCATCTTTTGAAAGTCTGGCGTCGACTTTTGACACTACTGTCTCGGCATCTTCATGTTCTTTGGGACTACAGTCGATGAGGCCAATGAACTTGTCCATGAAGTGGCTCGGAACAACACTCTCACGAAACCCGGTCAACTGGCGCGCCGCCAGCTGAAGGTATGGGCTCGGATAGCACGTGATCTCCCCACGCCGGAAGCGTTCAAGAAGGACGGGTCCGTGATCGATGAGATTTAGGATCAGGCAGGTCGCGCCTTTTGGAATTTCTCCCGCCTGGCTTGCGCCGACAACTTTGACACCAAATCCCAAATTTTCGAGCCGACGAGAGATGCTCTGAATCTCGAAAATCTCGAGAACATCTTCCTGTCGAGCAAGAACCTCATCCCGTGTGATGATGTGAACTATCGGGGAAGAGAGTAATCCCTGAACGTGATTGAACACATCGCTTAGGATTCCATTAACCACTCCTTGAACCTCTCTCGCAATGGAATTATCGAGCGAGAGTTCGGTTATGAAGAAGCCAACGTCCGGGAAGTGGAGCTTCTCGATCGTAACTTCTCCGTCCATGGTGATGAACGCATCCGCTAGAAAGTAGAGGAACTCATGGCGAGCTTCGCTGGCCATTTGACCAGCCAGACTGATCACTTTGCCAAGCAACGCCTCCACTTTTTCGGTCACTTTCTCCGTAATGTCGCGTCCGAAAATAACCGGAGACGACGTGAGTGCTGGACGAATCAGGAAGAACGGTGTTCTTCCTTTCTCTGCTTCGCGTGACTGCGTGAGTAATGGTCCGAGAATCCGGTCAGTGTTCCGCAGATCTAATCTTTGGAACGTTTCCCGAAGTTCTTGAAGTACTCTCGGATCATGCTCTAGGTAGAGTTCAGGGATAATCAACCCCTCTTCTTGAACGATCTGCCGTTGAGAGAGATCCGTCATACCCAGAGTCGGGTTTACGTAGAATGGGAGAAAATTCCCACCCATTCCTTGATCCGTCTTGAGCATTGGGCGATAGAACCCGATGCCCTGCATCATTTGCTTCATACGATTTCTGTCTGAAGGAAAAAATGCACTCAAGATCGGCATCGGGGGATTGTCTCGCGTTTTCTTCATTTGCGCCTGGAAATTATCATCTCCCGGCGCGAACACATTAAGTCCAACGCTTGCTGACTTAATGCGTCCACCAACTGGAACTAGTCTCATGGTTTCTCCTTTTTAGGTTTATGTTTAATGACAAAGAACAAAATCGGCGCTCTTGCGCCGATTTCTGGATTCCTTTTTAGTTTAGAAAATAAAGAGAAATCAAAAGATAGACGCAAAAACATAAGTGTTTGCGCTCCACCAAGATTTCATTAAAATATTCATTTTAAGCCCGTTTTTCATATATCAGTTAGTACACAAAGACTCTTGTATTCGTGTACTAGTACATAGTAGCATATAACAAAATATAATGCAAGGCATATGGATATAACTGTTTTAACTATTTATTTACCAAGTTTTCTAAGCATCAAATGGAAACCGCCATTTTTATTACGAAGTTCGCGAGAACCTCGAGTAACTGTGCTTATACCCAGACTCAAATCATCTGCTATAGATCTATGAGTTTCTCCTTTGTTAAGTTTTTTAACTATCTGCCATCTTAAAGCTAGAGCCTCAAATTCAGTCGGCGTTAGAATGTCTGTCAAAAATTCAGTCATCAACTTTTTATCCCCGAAAATTTTAGAAAAAACTTCTACCAATTCTTTCTTATATTCTGTAATTTTATTACTGACATGCTTCATATTTTACATAATATGATTATTTTAACTTTAATGCAATAGAATTTTAATTCTCCTTTCCCTCTCCAAAAATGCCCGCGCGGATTCCTCCCCAGACCCCTCCTCCGCGCGGGATTCAGCCCCCGCCGAATTTCAAAAACATTAGCCGAAGTTTTGCAAAATCCTTTCCCCAGAAAATAGTTTTTGCAAAACCTCGTCCATTTTTCCGAACGGCTCATTTCCTGCCATTTGAGCCGTTCGGTGCATTGCGTGCCTCGCTTTTCTCCTTTGGAGAAACTGTGTGTATACACAGGCGTGCGTAGCACGCGCGAGGCACGCTGGAGTTCCTTATGAATTTTTGATAAAGTAAGTTCGAGCGGAATCATATAACCACTCAAAGCTTGCCGATATAGTTCAGTGGCAGAACACTACTTTCGTAAAGTAGGAACGTGGGTTCGATTCCCACTTTCGGCTCATGGAGAAAGAAAATGATATTCAAAAACAAATAGATAAATTGGAAAAGGAGATACAGGCTTCTGATTTTTGGGGTGATAAAAATAAAGCACAAAGTATTTTGAAAGAGCTCGCGGAGCTCAAAAACAAGAAGGCAGGCGCCAACAAATACGACAAAGGTAGTGCAATCATAACAATAATTTCCGGCGCTGGCGGGGACGATGCGGAAGATTTCGGAGCCATGCTTTTGTCCATGTATATGAAATATGCAAATAAAAAAGGCTGGAAAATTAGTTTCATCCATGAGCATAAAAATGAACATGGTGGATATAAAAATGTTTCTTTTGAGCTTGTGGGCAAAGGAGTCTATGGCCTGCTTAAAAGTGAGTCCGGAGTGCATCGCTTGGTGCGTATTTCTCCTTTTAATGCAAAAAAGTTACGGCACACTTCTTTTTCTTTGGTTGAAGTTTTGCCGAAATTTTCCTTGCTGGAAGAGAAAGATATTGTTCTCTTGCCAGAGGACTTGAAAATAGAATTTTCCCGTTCCAGCGGGCCCGGAGGGCAGAATGTCAACAAAAGAGAAACAGCAGTGCGAATTGTGCATATGCCGACCGGTATTTCTGTCCATGCTTCTGGTGAGCGTAGCCAAGAACAAAATCGACAGTTTGCACTTGCTATTTTGCGCGCCAAAATTTTCAAAAAAGCGGAAGAAAACAAAAAAAGTATAGAAGAGAGCATGAAGTTGAAAAACACCGAGATAGAATGGGGGAGTCAAATTCGCTCGTATGTACTCCATCCTTATAAAATGGTTAAAGACCATAGGACAGGTGTGGAAACTTCAAATGCTGAAGCTGTCCTAAATGGAGAGATTGATATTTTCGTGGAGGCAGAGAAAAATTTATAGTATAATATGAAAATGAGATTTACTTGCACTAAAGGGTTTACCCACAGACTAAAATTTAGTGTGATCCCGAAGGGGGGCGGGTTTACTCTAATGGAGTTGCTTGTAGTAGTGGCTATTATCGGAGTTTTAGCCAGTATTGTTCTAGCTTCTTTGAATACTTCGCGAGCAAAAGGACGAGACGCTAGGAGAGTTTCTGATATGCACGAAATTACTAATGCCTTGTCCTTATACTACAGCGCAAACGGCTCTTATCCGCCGATTAATGCTGAATCAGCAGGCGTGGGTGGGTGGAACGTTAGTTATAATCCAGGGTTTCTGCAGGCTCTGGTCCCTGATTTTATGGGTGCCAATCCCAAGGACCCGATTAATCAGCTAGAAAGCGGGTTTTCTTTTTTTGGAGCTAAGGCTGGTTCTTATTTTTATGCTTATTACAACTATCCCGACGCCTCTGCTTACGGCTGTTCATTTAGTGGAAGTTTTGCGGTAATTGCGGTTCGACAACTAGAAGGTGGCATAACGCCGACTACCTCTCGGGCGACTTGTGGAACTTTTCCACCCGGGGGCTGTCCTGATGGCGGTATTTCTGGTGTCTGCAGGGATTGGGGGACAGAGTTTGATTATTCTGCAATATGGGCGCCATAAAATTTTTGTGTTAAAATAGATAGGTGATTTATTTTAACAATGTTTCAAAGATTTACAAAGATTCAGTAGCGCTTGATGACGTTACCCTTACGGTTGCCTCGGGGGAGTTTGTTTCTATTGTCGGGCACTCCGGAGCCGGCAAAACGACTTTTACCAAAATGATTTTGGCGGATGAAAATCCTTCAGCTGGTACGGTGTTTTTTGAGTCTATTAATGTGCATAAATTAAAAAACAAGGAATTAACTAAACTCCGCCAGCGCATCGGAGTAGTATTTCAAGATTTCAAATTACTGTCGAATAAAACTGCATACGAAAACATCGCTTTTGCCATGGAAGCAGTCGGCAAGACCGACGAAGAAATAGCTTCCGATGTTCCGCACGTTTTAGAGCTGGTTGATTTAAGCAACCGCATTTTTCATTTTCCGAATCAAATGTCTGGCGGTGAACAACAGCGTCTAGCTATCGCTAGGGCCATCATCAACCAGCCGGAGCTCATCATTGCTGACGAGCCGACAGGGAATTTGGACCCCATCAATACGCATGAAATTGTCCAGATTCTAAAGAAGATAAATGACCTTGGCACTACCGTTATTTTGACCACTCATAACCGCGGGGTTATTGATTCAGTCGGCAAAAGAGTAATTACCATGGAACATGGCAAAATTGTCCGAGATAGCAAAGACGGAAAGTATGTTATATAGTTAGTTGATTACATCATGACCACTGTATTTAAAAGAATTATAAAAGCAGGATTTGTAAACTTTAAAAGAGGCGGGCTGATATCTGCGGCGGCGGTGCTGGTGGTTACTATTACTCTATCGGTTATTACCGCGCTGATCCTTTTGCAAGCAGTACTTTATTTTTCATTAAATGCCATTAAAGACAAGGTGGACGTTACTATTTATTTTACTGTTGGGGCTCCCGAATCTCAAATTATGGTTTTGAAATCTTCTCTTCTGAAATTACCGGAAGTTGCGGAAGTTTCCTATACTGACAGTGAAGAAGCGCTCCGACTTTTTCGCGCTCGGCATCAGAGCGACTATCCGACCATCGCTGCATTAGATGAGATAGGGAGTAATCCGCTCGGCGCTTATATCAATGTTAAAGCCAAAGAAGTGAGCCAATATGAAAGTATTGCTAATTTCATGAAGTCGGACAATGCTCTCGTCTTAGGAGCTTCTTCCATTATAGACAAAGTAAATTATCACCAGAATAAGCTTGTTATCGACCGGCTAAATGCCATAATATCCGGCGCCCAGAAACTCGGTTTTCTTATCACCCTGCTTTTAATAATTATTTCTATAATTATTACCTTCAACACCATCCGCTTGACCATTTTTGTTGCCAAAGAAGAAATCGGCGTAATGCGTTTGGTGGGGGCTTCGAAAATGCGTGTCCGTGGACCCTTTATGATTGAAGGAGCCATCTATGGAATTATAGCTACAATCGTAACCTTAATCCTTTTCTGGCCAGCTACAGCTTGGCTCGGACGGAATATGACTGACTTTCTTGGCCTGAATATTTATGATTATTACCTTTCCAACTTCTTTAAAATTTTTGCAATTGTGTTATTATCAGGTATAATCTTGGGGACGATTTCTTCTTTCTTAGCTGTTAGAAAATATTTGAATAAATAAATAGAGATGGCAAAAAAAGAAACAAAATATATTTTCGTAGTGGGGGGTGTTATGTCTTCTGTGGGCAAAGGTATTGCCGCCTCCTCTATCGGTAAAATTTTGCAATCTCGTGGCTACGCTATTGCCAACTTGAAGGCTGACATGTATGTGAATTTAGACGCCGGCACTATTCGCCCCGCCGAGCACGGAGAAGTCTTTGTTGGTGAGGACGGAGTGGAAGCTGACCAAGACCTCGGCAACTATGAACGCTTTACGAATCAAATAAGCACCCGTGAGAATTACGTTACTACCGGTCAAATATATGCCGAAGTTATAAGACGTGAACGCAATCTGGAATACGAAGGTGAAGATGTGGAAGTTTACCCAGATATACCAAAGGAAATAATTAGACGCATAGAAGTTTGTCAAAAAAAGAGTGAAGCTGAGATTATGGTAATAGAATACGGCGGCACAGTCGGGGAATATCAGCTGTTGCCATTTCTTGAAGCGGCGAGAATGATGAAGTCTAAGAAACACGCTGATGTTTTCGTGGTCTTGATAAGTTATTTGCCTACGCCAGCGTTACTCGGCGAACAGAAATCCAAGCCGACTCAACATGCCGTAACCGACCTCTATTCAGTAGGACTCAATCCGGATTTCGTAATTTGTCGGTCAGAAAGGCCTGCGACAGATGACATAAAGCGCACCATCAGCAATGTATGCAGTTTACCAATAGAGAGAATAATCTCTGCTCCTGATATTTATTCTATTTACGATGTACCGGTTAATTTTGAGAAAGAAAACTTCGGGGCTATTTTGCTTAAAACCATGGGTCTGCCAACTCGTAAAAAAGATTTGGCTGACTGGACGGCTCTTGCCGCTAAAATCAAAACAATCAACAAAGAAGTTAAAATAGGCATCGTGGGAAAATATTTTAATTTTAAATCATGCAAAGACACCTACATTTCCGTTATTGAGTCCATTAACCATGCATCTTGGGGTCTAAATCACAAGCCAAATGTCATCTGGCTTGATTCAGAAAAATATGAAAAAGACCGCTCCAAACTAAAGGAGCTCCAGGACTTGGATGGCATCATTGTTCCCGGTGGTTTTGGAAAACGGGGCACAGAAGGCATGATTTTGGCTGCTAATTACGCCCGAGAAAATAAGATTCCGTATTTTGGTCTTTGTTTAGGCATGCAGATTATGACAATTTCTTATGCTCGAAATGTTTTAGGCTTAAGTGATGCTAACTCCACAGAAATGGATTCAGATACTAAAAATCCGGTTATTGCCACCATGGCCGACCAAGTGGAAAAAATAAAGAATAAAAATTATGGAGCTACCATGCGTCTCGGGGCTTACCCCTGCCTCTTAAAGGACGGCAGTGTCGCTGCGTTAGCGTATGGCAAGAAAAGTATCAGTGAACGGCATCGCCATCGTTACGAAGTTAATAATGCATACATAGAGCCCCTAGAGAAAGCCGGTTTTGTTTTTTCCGGCTCTTCTCCGGATGGCCGCTTGATGGAAATAGCGGAGTTATCAAAAAATGAACATCCGTTTTATCTTGGTACGCAATTCCATCCGGAGTTTAAGTCACGTCCACTTACGCCACATCCGCTCTTCTATGCTTTCGTCAAAGCTTGCATTAGTAAAAAGAAATAAATTCAAATACTATTTAAATATCACTAAAATTTTTTGTCTTATAATTCTTCTAATTTTTCTTTAATCTAAATAAGAATTTGGCTAATTCAACCAGAAGAACATTTAGTACTAGCCATAGAGCTATAAACCACAACCACACAAGTGGGATCGGCACAAGTCCGATTAAGTCACGAAGTACTGGTATGGTCATAGTGGCAACAAGTACGCCAATTGCGATTAAAATGGCTTGATTTAATTTTTTATTTGAGAAAACGGGGTAGGAAAACAATGGTTTATGCAAACTACGAAATGAGAAAGCAATCACAAGGATATATGAAGCAAAACATACAAAAAATACCGAGCGCGCCAAAGGGAGCGCAACACCAAAGTGAATCAAAGCATAATACATGAAAAACAGAAGCAGAGAACTGAATACTCCAATACCGAATGTTAGTACATTGACTTCAGTAGTAAATATTGATTTTAAGCTGTATTTATTAGATATGTCGTGGTCGAAGTCTTCGTCGTAAGCAAATGCAAGTGCTGGTAGACTGCCGGTGAAAAGATTAACCCAGATGATCTGGAGCGCGGAGAGTGGCAACGCAATGCCTACTAAAAGACTTCCACCGATAACAAAAACTTCATCAAGTGAATTTGACATCAAATAGATAAATGTTTTGCGAATGTTCGCTAATATTCGACGTCCTTCCTCTATGGCCATGCTTATGGTTTGGAAATTGTCGTCCAAAAGCACGATGTCGGCGGCGCTCTTCGCTACGTCACTTCCAGAACCAAGGGCCACTCCGATGTCCATAGCTTTAAGAGACGGCGCATCATTCACTCCGTCACCAGTCATCGCTACAACTTCACCAAGCTTCTGATAAAGGAGTCCTATGCGCAGTTTGTCTTCTGGTGTTACCCGAGCAAAAATTTTAATTGACGGAATGACTGCAAGTAAAGATTCGTCTGAAATTGTTTGTAAATCGTGCCCTGTAAGTATTTGTTCCTCGCTAATATTCCAGCCAATTTCACGCGCCACAGCAAGAGCGGTACCCTTTAGGTCTCCGGTTACCATCACAATATGAGTGCCCAGAGATTCAATTTTTTTAATCGCTTCAGGAATTTCTTGGCGTACTGGATCATGAAAAGCCAAAATACCAACAAATTCAATATTCTCTACTTCAGATGTATTAGCAATAGATGAGAATTTTTTTCCAAGCGCAATCAATCTTTTACCTTCATCGCTGGCTTTATTTATCCAAGACTCAATTTTAGCGTAAGTTTGAGCATCCATTTTTGCTCGGGAAAGCAAAATATCGGGAGCACCCATAATTGTATAAAATGTACCAGAGATAGACACAGAGAACTTATGCGTGGAGTTGAATGGAATCAAGATCTGTGAGTTACTACTTAAGCCGAAGCGAGAGACATCGAGACCTTTGTCGCGCGCTGTCTTGACAATATTAATCTCAAACGGTTTTCCTTTGAAAATCCAATTCGACATATTCTCGTCTGGGTTTTCAATCAATACATCCACATTTGCTAACGCTATTTCTAGCAGTTTGCGGTCGCCCTCACCATAAGGTTTCGGCGTGGTATTGTTATCTTTAAGTTCATCTGTCGTATAGATTCCCACTAAGCGCATATTTGCCTCGGTTAGTGTTCCGGTTTTGTCGGTCATAATCAAACTAGTTGAGCCAAGCGTTTCTGTAGCAATGAGAGTACGGACAATTCCGCGTTTTTTAGCTATATATTCTGCTCCGATTGCAAGAATTACCGTAAGAGCAATCGGCAGGGCTTCAGGCACTGCTCCTACGGCGACAGCAACTGAAAGTACAAGCATTTCCGAAATTAATTCGCCACGGGAGACACCAAGTAAAAAAATACCGACAACAATTATAATTACAATTACAAAAATAACCCACGCAAGCTTAGAAATGCCTTTTTGAATCGGCGTTTTAGCCCGATGAATACTGGAAACGAGGCCTGCAATTTTTCCTATTTCTGTTTTGTCTCCGGTAGCAACAACTACAGCTGTGGCAAAACCATCGACAGAGAGGGTACCCGCGTGCACCATATTTGTCTGTTCAGGAACAGAAGCAGAAATTGGTTTTATACTTGTAGATTTCTGTACCGGTATTGATTCTCCAGTTAAAATAGATTCGTCAACACTAAAGTTATTAGCAGTTAAAATTCTTGCATCGGCTGATATGCGGTTGCCATAGGTAAGTTTTATCATATCTCCTGGCACCAGAGTTTCTGAATCTATTTCCTGTTCGTGATTGTTTCGAATAACCCGCGAGCGGTCCTTGATAAAAGTACTAAGTTTTTGAAGGGTATTTTCAGCGTGGTACTCCCGATAGAAACCAAGACTGGCGTTAACCAAGATAGCAAAAGTAATAACTAAAAGCTCGGTCCATTCTCGGAGCACAGATGTGATAATTGCCGCGGCAATCAGTATAAAAATAAGGGGGCTTCCGAGCTGTCTCAAGAAGATGGTAAATGCATTAAGCTCTTCCTGTTTATGGAAAATATTCTTGCCGTAAGTGTCTAATCTGCGTACGGCTTCCTGTTCCGACAGTCCATCTTTGGATGTTTTTAGGAGCGTGAAAATATTTGTCGTTTCGAGAGCCCACGCATTTTTAATAAATTTTATTTTATCCATCAAGCTTATTATATCAAAATACGAGCTGCGGGTCAGGGACTCGAACCCCAATACCATCCTCCAGAGGGATGTGTCCTACCATTAGACGAACCCGCAATCTAAGTAGAATAATACAAATAAGGCTTTTTATCAAATTGTAAATTCAACCATAGTTCTGATACAATCATTTTGTGAAGGAAAAGTACACATTTCAAATCAAAGAATTTTTAATCTTTGGCATCAAGCAAGCTCGGGCAGCCATTTTTGCGGGGTCATTTTTTGTACTTCTTTTTCTTTCTAATCATATTCCTTTGTTTGGTTTTGCTCGGTATGATTTTTTATTTTTAGCTGCAATAGGTATACAAATAATTTTGTATGTAACAAAGCTTGAAACTAAAGACGAAGTAAAAGTGATTTTCTTATTTCATATAATAGGGCTTGTGCTTGAGCTCTACAAGACCAATCCTGCCATAGGCTCTTGGAGCTATCCTGAAGCTGGGTTTTTCAAAATAGCCACCGTGCCGCTATATAGTGGCTTTATGTATGCGGCTATCGGTAGCTACATCAGCCAAGCTTGGAAAGTCTTCAAGCTCGAGTTTGTGAACTATCGCCACTACGTGCTCTCCGTTCTTCTATGTTTTCTTATATATCTTAATTTTTTTACCAATCACTTTGTTTACGATTTCCGAGTATTTCTTATCATTGCTGTTTTTATATTATTTTGGCAAACAAAAGTATATTTTACCGTCACCGAGGCAAAATATTCAATGCCTTTGCCTGTGTCGTTTATTTTGATAGCTTTTTTTGTATGGGTTGCGGAAAATATTTCGACTTATTTCGGAGCTTGGCAATATCCAAACCAAATACATGAGTGGACAGCAGTCTCCACCCAAAAAATAACTTCGTGGTTTCTGATGGTTATTATTAGCTTCATCATAGTGGCTTATTTAAAGCATTTCAAAAAAGACATATTAAAAAAGTCTTAGTCTGATATAATCTATAAGTTAATGAAAATAAAATTTATCCAAGTTTTTTTGACTCTATTTATTTCCTCAGGAATTTTGCTTTTTCTATTCCCACAATTTTTTACCAGTAGCGTTTCTTATATAAAAGGTCATAAAATAATTACAGAAAAAAAGCTTATTCTGCCTCTACTTGACACAGTTGCCTATGATTTGAAACTAAATAAATTGGCCAATAATCCACCCGTGTCTCAACCGGCCCTGCCTAGTCTTTGGCCCGTGAAGACACTTTACCCGAATGCTGGGGCCATACTCCCATTTAAACGCATTGTAGCTTACTATGGTAATTTGTATTCTACCAAAATGGGAGTCTTGGGTGAGTACAAAGAAGAGGAAATGCTTGCAAAATTAGATGCAGAAATAAAAAAATGGCAAGATGCAGATCCTAGCACAGCTGTCATACCGGCGCTTCACTACATAGCAGTTGTAGCTCAAGGTAGCAGAGGCGCAGATGGCAAGTACAGAGCTCGCATGCCTAGAACAGAAATAGATAAAGTTTTAGCCATAGCGGAAAAAATAAATGCGCTTGTTTTTCTGGATATTCAAGTCGGGTTTTCTAATGTGCAGACAGAAGTGCCATTACTACTGAAATATTTAAAAATGCCACAAGTGCATTTAGGTATTGACCCTGAATTTTCGATGAAGACTGGTATTAGACCGGGGAAAATTGTTGGAACGCTGGATGCCGAAGATATAAATTTTGCCGTAAATTATTTATCTGAAGTAGCGAAAGAAAACAATATCCCGCCAAAGATTTTAGTAATTCATCGTTACACACAGAAGATGGTTACCAATTATAAGCAAATAAAAACTTTGCCGGAAGTGCAGATAGTAATGCACATGGACGGCTGGGGTGGCGCGGCAAAGAAAATTAATACTTATGAGCAGTTTATTCACAAAGAACCAGTACAGTTTACCGGTTTTAAATTGTTCTATAAAAATGATATTCTTGAACCCGGAACTGTTTTAATGACACCAAGTGACTTACTAAAACTTAGTCCACAGCCAATATATATACAGTATCAATAGAATTTGATATTATATAGATATGAAGAAGATATATATTGTAATAAGTGTTTTAGTCATATTAATATTGAGTTTTTTAATAGTACGACCAGATAAAGATATAGAAACTTCAGAAAATAACATCAATGATGCTGGCGTAATAAGTAACGAAATGCCCGCGTTGGGGGACGAAGGTAATAACGTGGAAGAAATGTTGGTTGTAAAAGAGTTTACCATAAGTGGCAAGAACTTTTCATTCGCTCCCAGTACGATAAAAGTTGAAAAAGGCACCAGAGTTAAAATAACTTTCCAAAACAGCGCAGGCTTTCATGATTTTGTTGTGGAGGGGTATAGTGTGGCAACCAAGCAAACCCAATCTCCAGCCACTGAAGTTCTGGAATTTACCGCCGACAAAATGGGCACTTTTGAATACTACTGTTCTGTCGGCACGCATCGAGCTATGGGCATGAAAGGGATGCTGATAGTTGAATAAAAAATGGATTCTAAAGAAGAAAAAAAACAATTTTCTGTATCAGCTAGAATTAAAAGTGCGAATCATGCGTGGCGGGGAATTGGCATTTTAGTTAAGGCGGGTCACAATATGTGGGGGGCTATTTTTATCGGTGTCTTGGCTGTTTATCTTGGTTTTATCTTAAATATTTCAAACACAGAATGGCTTTTTCTTATATTTACCATCGGCCTTGTATTTATTGCAGAAGCATTCAATACAGCCATTGAGATAGATATAAATTTAACTTCACCAGAGTTTCATCCGTACGCGCGAGATACGAAAGATGTCGCCGCAGGAGCAGTGCTTATTTCTGTAATCTTGTCTATTATTGTGGCTCTTTTTATCTTTGCGCCAAAGATCCTTTTATATGTTAATATGTAAATACTATGGAAAATAATGTAAAAATTTTCTTGTCAGTCATTTGTCTTTTAATTCTAGGAACAATTGCCACAGTTTTAGTGCGTTCAAACACTCCGCCGCCGGGTCCTGGCAAACTAGACAGTTTTACGCAGTGTTTAAAGGACAAAGGAGCGGTTTTTTACGGTGCTTTTTGGTGTCCACATTGCCAAGCTACAAAAAAGCTTTTTGGCTCTTCTGTTAAGTTTTTACCTTATGTGGAATGTTCTCCAGCCAACGGACAGGGTCAGTTGCAGGTGTGTAGAGATAAAAATATTGAAGGATACCCAACTTGGGAATTTGCTGATGGGTCTCGTTTAAATGGAGAAATCCCTCTTTCACAGTTAGCCGAAAAGACATCTTGCGTTTTACCTCAATAGTATTTATGAATATAGAGAATGTGCACTACCTTAATATGTTTTTAGGTACAGGCGCAATAATTTTGCAGGTTTTTTCTGTAGTTGCTTTATTTTTACTTTTTATTGGTCCAAAGAAAAATTCCTATCTTGCTTTTATAGATAAGCATTATTTAACACTTGGCTTCCTGATCTCTTTGGGCGCATCCCTTTTTTCTCTGGTTTATTCAGAAATTATTAATTTTCTGCCATGTTATTTATGCTGGTACCAAAGGATATTCTTATTCCCATTAGTTTTCATTTTTGGTTCTGCCATTTGGTATAAAGACAGGAAGATTGTGAAATATGTTTTGCCGTTACTCTCTGCTGGTTTTCTCATATCTGTTTATCAGAATTTCGGGTATTATTTCGCTGAAACGGGCTCTCTGCCATGCGATGCTTCCGGTATTTCTTGTTATCAGCAGTTGGTCTCAGAGTTTGGGGGGTACATTTCAATTCCAATGCTTGCATTAACTTCTTTTTTTGGTATTCTTACTATTGTATTGGTCGCGCACTTCTACAAGAAAGAAGATTAATAAAATTTATGAATAAATATTTTACAATCATTGTTTTTATTATTATAATTATTTTTGGCACTTGGTTTTTTTCTACAAGGAGCAGTGAAACAAATGTTACTAATCTAGGTCTAAAATTAGAATCTGAAAATAAGACTGTAAAAACAACAGAAAATATAAAAAAAATGACAAATGCAACATTAAATACGAATATGGGTAACATTACGATTGAATTTTTTGATACCCAAGCTCCGAAAACAGTAGCAAATTTCATAAAATTAGCCAAAGACGGATTTTATAGCGGAGTTAAATTTCACCGTGTGATAAAAGGATTTATGATCCAAGGCGGAGACCCACTTTCTAAAGACGACACAAAGGTAGACTCGTGGGGCATGGGAGGTCCGGGATATTCTTTCGCAGACGAAATAAGCAAAGAGAACAAGAATGATGTGGGCACTATAGCCATGGCGAATGCCGGAGCCAATACTAACGGTTCTCAATTTTTCATCAACACCGCTAACAATAATTTCCTAGATAGCAAACATACTGTTTTTGGTAAAGTCACTACTGGCATGGAGGTGGTCAGGAAAATTGAAAACGTGAAAACTACCACAGCAGACAGGCCGGTTGACCCTGTCATTATAAATAGCATTACACTTAAATAATTTTATGGGGAAAGGCAACAACGCTTATAGGAAAGATGTAAAGAAGCCAAAAAAGGTCAAAAAGAAGTAACAAAAATCCCCTAAAAGGGGATTTTTGTTTAACAATAGAGTTATGCTACAATCACTATAAATGAAAGACATAATATACGTTCTAGACTTTGGCTCCCAATATTCTCATTTGATTACAAAGCGAATCCGTGAGGCGGGTGTTTATGCGGAATTGGTAAGTTCGGATTTTCCAACAGCAAAACTGGCGCAAAGTAAAGGGGTTATTCTCTCCGGAGGACCACAAAATCTTTCAGAAAAAACTGCTTTACGTGTAGATAAAAAAGTGTTTGAACTAGGAATTCCAGTTTTGGGAATTTGTTACGGTATGCAGCTAACGGCATTTATGCTCGGAGGCAAAGTCAGAGCTGGGAAGTATCGTGAATATGGGGGAGCGTTGGTTACAATCAGTAAATTTAGTAAAATTTTTGCTGGACTAAAAAAGACCCAAGATACTTGGATGTCTCACGGGGATTCTGTTACAAAGTTACCTAAAGGGTTTTCAAAGATTGCAAGCTCTAACAATTGCCCTATTGCAGGAATGGCGGATGAAAAACGTAAAATTTACGGTGTGCAATTCCACCCAGAAGTATTACATACCACTAATGGTAACAAGATCCTGACTAATTTTATTAAAATAACTGGAGCTAAAAAATCTTGGAGAGAAGAAAATTTTATCAATGAATCAATAAAAAAGATTAAAAAGCAGATTGGCAGTGACCGTGCGGTCTGTGGGCTCTCCGGCGGAGTTGACTCTGCTGTTGCTGCTACTATTGTTCATAGAGCTATAGGTAAGAACCTTACTTGTATTTACGTAGATACGGGTCTTATGCGAGAAGGTGAAACTACAGAATTAAAAAAGGTTTTTAAGACCTATATGAAAATGAATCTGCGAATAATCTATGCAGAGAAAGAATTTTTAAAGAAATTAAAAGGTGTTACGGATCCAGAAAAAAAGCGAAAAGCAATTGGAGAGTTGTTTATACGAATTTTTGAGAGAGAAGCCAAGAAACTGCCAAGGACGAAATGGCTTGTCCAAGGAACCTTATATACTGATGGTGTAAGTTCCGGCGTAAGCTCTGGAGGTAAACATACTGCAGTTATAAAGTCGCACCACAACGTTGGTGGTTTGCCAGAAAAAATGGGTTTTAAATTAATTGAACCTTTGCGTGATTTATATAAATACGAAGTTCGAAAGATAGGAGGCAAACTGGGTCTACCTAAGAAAATAGTGTATCGTACTCCATTTCCAGGTCCGGGATTAGGAATTAGAATTATTGGTGAAGTCACTAGAGAAAGATTAAAAATCTTAAAACAAGCTGATGCTATAGTATGCAGTGAAATTGAACAAAGCGGAGAAAATAGCACCCAACATTTTGCAGTTTTACCTATCATACGTTCTGTGGGCGTTCAAGGAGACGGAAGAAGCTATGCTTATCCCATAATTATAAGATCGTTCACAACCGATGATTTTTTGACAGTTCAATGGGCATTTTTGTCTCATAAACTTTTAGCCAAAATTTCAAGTCGTATTACTAATGAAGTTAAAGGAATCAACCGGGTAGTGTATGACATCACCTCTAAACCTCCGGGGACTATCGAGTGGGAATAAAAAAGTACGTAATCTATTACGTAATAGATTACGTAACAAAATAAAATGAAACTCAATGAACTAACATCAGAAGAAAAGAGAGTTATTATCGAAAAAGGCACCGAAATGCCATTTATGGGGGAGTATGTGAATAATAAAGAAACTGGAGTATATGTTTGCCGGCAGTGTGAGGCTCCGCTCTATGATTCAAAAAGTAAATTTGAGTCCACCTGCGGCTGGCCAAGCTTCGATGATGAAATATCCGGTGCTATACATAAGAGTTTGGATAAAGACGGCATGCGTACCGAAATAACTTGCGCGAAGTGTGGCGGACATCTCGGCCATATATTTACCGGCGAAGGTTTGACTGACAAAAACATCCGTCACTGCGTGAATTCAATATCGATGAAATTTATTCCGGGGAAATCAAATTAAGATGATTAAAAAAGCAATCTTTGCGGGAGGATGTTTCTGGGGACTCGAAGAGCTGATCAGAAAACAGCCGGGAGTAATTAATACTATCGTCGGTTATACGGGCGGTGGTGTGGAGAATCCGACATATGAGAATCACGAAGGACATGCAGAAGCGGTGGAAATAGAATATGACACAGAAAAAACTTCTTATAAAAAACTGCTCGATTTTTTCTTTCAGATTCACAATCCGACGACGTTGAATCAACAGGGCAATGACCGGGGCACGTCATACTGCTCGGCAATATTTTATAGTAACGAAGAAGAGAAAAAAGAAGCGGAAAATTTTATAGATATTGTAAATAAATCAGGGCGCTGGAAAAATCCCGTGGTTACGAGCTTGGAACCGTTGCGGATATTCTATCCTGCCGAAGAATATCATCAGGACTATCTGCAAAAGAATCCCAGTGGTTACACCTGTCACGCAATATATTTTGATAGTTATTTAAAATAAATGCTAGAATATATAGGTCGCTTTTTATAAATTTAACAATAAATAAATTCTTATGAATAAGAAAAAAGTTGGTTTGGTTGTTGGGTCTTTTGCAGCCTTAATGCATCTTGTGTGGGGGGTCTTTATCGCTTTGGGCTTTGCCCAGCCGTGGATGGATTTTGTTTATAAAATGCATTTCTTGAACAATCCTTTTACTGTAATGCCTTTTGATCTGATGCGCATTTTGGGACTTGTCGTGATAGCTTTTGTCATGGGCTACATTGTTGGCTATGTTTTTGCCGTTCTTTGGCATAAATTACATAACTAAAGATAGGAAGTATAATTGAATAATGACTTCTTTTACCAAAAAAGAAAAGATATTACTCAAAAAATTAAACACACCCGCCAAGGCGCAGGATTTTTTGAATAGTTTAAAGTTCAATTTTGAGAAAGATGGCAAGAGAAATATTCATACTTGTCGGTCACCACTTTTTACTTTGAGGGCAGGGAAGGCGCATTGTTTAGAGGGGGCTATGCTTGGGGCATACATACTTTCCTTGCATGGTTTTCCGCCACTTTTACTTCATTTAAAGACTACAAAAGATGATTACGACCATGTTGTAACTCCATTTAAAATAGACGGGCTTTGGGGAGCATTATCGAAGACGAATCACGCAGTGCTACGATACCGTGAGCCAATTTATAAGAATGCTAGGGAGCTGGTGATGTCTTATTTTCATGAATATTTTTTAGATAACGGGCGGAAGACTTTAAGGCAATATTCTAAGCTAGTTAATTTAAATACTTTTGAAAAAGGCTGGGAGACCCATAGGCAAGACCTATGGGGTATAGACGAAGAGCTAGACAAAATAAAGCATTACGATATCATACCTAAAAAGGCTCTAAAAAATTTGCGCAAAGTCGACAAAGTGGAAATAATAGCTGGAAAAGTAGTAGAATATAAAAAATGATGGTATTTTTTTCAGATAGTTGTATACTTTACATATGGAAGAAAAAACAGTTGAACATTATTATGGAGACAAAGTTAGAACATTATTTATTATTGGTGGACTAATAATGCTTGCTTCTTATCCTTTCTTTAGCTCATTAATCAATGCGCCAATGCCAATTGCTATTCTTGCGTGCTTAGCGTTGGCTGTTTTTGGCGGACTAATGAACCCAGAACAAAAATGGGTTATCTTTTTAAATACTGTTATTCCCCTTGTGGCATTTCTTGTATTTGAATATTACGCAGTTTATGCTTATAATAATTTATCATCCACCGAGAGCATACACGTGGCATTTTTCTGGGTTAATCAAGTACTTGCGCTAATTTTTTTCTTTGCGGCATATCTTTCCACCAAAAGTCTTCGCGGTATACATCTTGCCAGTAAGGATTAGCGATTTTTTAGTACTTGCTCTTGTCGCCTTTACAAGTGACAGTAAATATATATAGTGTAGTTATTAGTAATTTAATTTTTTAACATATGATGTATTTATTTCTTTTAGGTAGGGTATTATTAGGAGGTTATTTTATAATGAGTGGCATGAACCACTTTTTAAACCTTGGTATGCTTACCGGCTATGCGCAATCTAAGGGTGTTTCAATGCCACGAGAAATGGTGCTTTTAACTGGTTTGATGATGACCTTGGGTGGCCTCGGCGTACTTTTAGGGATATATATAGAATTTTCGGTGCTTCTTCTTTCTATTTTCTTGGTAGCTGTAACTTTTGTAATGCATAGGTACTGGGAAATCAGCGATCCAATGGCGAAAATGGGAGAGATGGTTAACTTTAAGAAAAATCTTGGTCTTCTCGGTGCGGTGCTTATGCTCTTAGCAATTCCGACTCCGTGGGTTCTCTCTCTATGGTAAGAGTGATGGTTTTCGGAACTTTTGACGGTTTGCATCAAGGGCATTTAAATTTTTTCAAGCAGGCTAGAAATTTATCTAAAAATTCATATCTTATTGTTTCTGTTGCTCGGGACAAAAATGTAAAAAAGATAAAAGGCAGATTACCTTATCTTAACGAAAAAAAAAGGCTTGCCTTAGTAAAGAAATGCAAATGCGCCAATAAAGTAATCTTATCCGGTATTAAAAATCATATTCCTCATATACTCAAAGAAAGTCCAAATATTATTGCTTTAGGTTACGATCAAAAAGACTACATCAAAAATCTTAAAAAAGACTTGAAAAATAAAGGTCTTTTGGTTAAAATCGTGCGCCTCAAACCTTATAAAGAAAAAGTTTATAAAAACCACTTGCGAAAAATCCAAGGACGAATATAATCTATTTATTATAAGTTTTTAATTTATTTTATAACAATATGCCGGAAAATAATATAATAAAACTTATCAAAAAAAGTTTTACAGATAAAAATTTCGCCTCTGTTTTTTTGACTAGCCTACTTTCATTTTTACTTATTATAGTATTGGGGCTTAGTTTAGTCTGGCATTATCGGGCCAGAGTTTTCGGTTATTTTGCCAAAGAATATTTTCAGGAAATGCAAAATGCCAACAATAAAGATACCCAAGTTACCACTGAAAGAATTTTGGAAAAACAAACAATCTTTTCACAGGAGTCCTTTGTCGTTGATGCCGTGAAAAAAACGAATCCTGCTGTCGTTTCTATTGTCATAACCAAAGAAGTTCCAAAGTACGAGGCCTATACTGACCCAAATCAGCAGAATAATCCGTTCGGGGACTTGTTTCCGGGTTTTAATTTTAATATTCCGCAATACCGACAGAATGGCACAGAGAAAAAAAATATTGGCGGGGGATCGGGATTTTTTGTATCAAGTGACGGCCTAGCTGTTACCAATAAACATGTAGTAAACCAAATTGACGTGGAATATACCGTTTTTACCAATGATGGTAAAAAGCATCGGGCCACAGTGGTTGCTCGTGATCCGGTGCTCGATATCGCGCTAATCAAGGTTACTCCATCAATCGGTGAAAGTTTTTCATATCTCGAGCTTGGTAATTCGGATAGACTGGAAATAGGACAAAGTGTTATAGCTATAGGCAATGCTTTGGCGGAATTCAGAAATACCGTTTCCGTGGGAGTAATCTCTGGTCTTGCGCGCTCAGTAACTGCTGGGAATGGTTCTGGAGGGGCGGAAGTTCTTGACCATGTTATTCAAACGGATGCGGCCATAAACCCGGGGAACTCTGGCGGACCATTGCTTGATCTTTCTGGGCGTGTGGTTGGAGTAAATGTTGCTATCGTGCAAGGTTCCCAGAACATCGGTTTCGCATTGCCTATAAATAGTGTCAAAAGTGCGATTGAGTCAGTCAAATCTACCGGCAAAATTGTCCGCCCGTATCTGGGGTTGCGTTATGTAGCTATTAATGCGCAAATGAAAGAAAAAAATAATCTGACTGTTGACTACGGCGTGCTTGTCAAAGCTGGGGCTAATAACGAGCTTGCAGTTATTCCCGGTAGCCCTGCCGACAAAGCCGGCATTGTCGAGAATGACATAGTTCTGGAAGTTGACGGTGTTAAATTAGATGATAAGACCAGCTTAGCTTCTATTATTCGAGGGAAAAAAATCGGACAAGTAATAATTCTTCGTGTTCTATCTAAAGGAGTTGAGAAAAAAGTTTCAGTCACTCTCGAAGCCGCCAAAGATAATTAAATGAGTTTTCCACATATTAAACTTGCAATAAAGGTTATCTTAAGTTAAACTTTAAGCATGTCTAATAAAACAAGCATTATAGGCTTCAAGGAACTCAGGGAGAATGCGGATAAATATATTTCTGCTGTAGAAAAAGGCAGAACATTTACAGTTGTTCGTCGCTCTAAGCCCATATTCAAAATGATGCCAGTTGATGAATGGGGAGATGAAGGAACATGGGAGACAGTCGTTGACTTTAGACGCCAAGATGGGAAAGGAGGTATTCACATGGAAGATTTTGCCAAAATGCTAAGAAAATCCATCAATGGACAAAAAAGAAAAATTTCTAAATAAAATCCCTCTTCTTGATAAAATAAAAATTTTACAAGCCATTGACTGTATTCTTATAGGTGATATTAGATTTTTAGATATTAAAAAACTGAAAGGTTCCGACAATCAATTTAGGGTAAGGGTTGGTAAATATAGAATAAAATTTACAAAACACGCGACTTTTAACCAAGTTGCTGAAGTTACCCATCGGAATGATAATACATATTAAAATATCATCATGGACCAATTTAATAAATCTCCACAGCCAAATACCACGGAAAGAAACGCAAACTTTGAAGCTCTAGTTGCAAAAGATTGCGCAGTTATTGAAGCACGACTTAAAGAAATATCTATAAGAATGTTGCAAGAAGACATTTCCGGAGAGCCAAATGTTGGGGCGTTGGAGGGTATCAGTGAGTCTAATTTTTCTGGATTGTCCGGCTTAAAAAAGAGTTATGACAGTTTTCCATTTTGGTATGTTACGCCAAAACTTTTTTTCAAATATCTGCATGAAAGAGGTGGTAAAAAATTTAGGTCTCTCCTGCTTCTAAATAGCTACAGAATGTTTACTCATGGGAAAGAGCCAAATCAAGAAGTAGTTAATATGGCAGTCGGTGAGGAATTAGTGCACGAAACTGCTCTCATTCTTGATGATGTCATAGATAATTCAACTATGCGTAGAGGAGGTCCTTCTCTTTGGGTAAAAAATGAAATATTTAAACTAATTCCTTCTTTTGAAGATTCAAAAGGAATTGCTGTTGATTTTGGGAAACTGTGTTTTTCATGGGCAAGGCATCTGATGGTTGATACAGTTGATGAGAAATTTAGACCGGAAGCTGGTAAAGTTTTCTGGCAAGCTGTGGCTGATATGAAACATGGAGAAGACGACGATAATATGTCTGCTCATACTAGTGAATGGCCTCCCATAGAGGATGTATTGGAACAATTTTATTTAAAAACTTCTTCTTACTCTATGCGACTGCCTTTACTTTCCGCCTTATATGCTTCTGGAACTCCTGTAAATGATAGAATTTTAGAGGGAATAGAGTCTTTTTCTAGGGGATTTGGCATTGCATTTCAATTACACGATGACTTGCTTATTACTAAAACAACCGAAGAAATCGGGAAAGATACTACTCTGGATGCATTTAACGGGACTAAAATTCCTATTACAATATTGGCAAGACAGTTGGGTAGTGAAGAAGAAAAAACATTTATTGATAATGTTTGGGGAAAACCGAGTGAACTCACTGAAGAAAATATCCTAAAATTAAAAGAAATTTTTAAAAGAACTGGAGCAATACAAAAGATTAAGGAAATGATAAAACTTGAAGTTCAAAAAGCAGAATCCGGCTTGGACATAATAGCGCAATCTGGATTCGATGTCTCAAATTTACGACATCTTTTAAATATTGGATTACCCTGGATGGATGATTTAGATAAGCAAGTTAGTTAAAACAAGCCAAATTATTTTAACTGTCGCTTTTTCTGATAGTTGAGGACAGATATACCCCGCAAAGCATTACTGCTCCTAGTAGGACGTAGATAAAGTTAAAAGAAGGTATAAATATAAAGGCAAGAGAAGCTACGAGCGGACCTATAATGAAGGCCACAGGAGCGGTGCTACGGTATACTCCTATATATTCTTCATTTTCGGGTTTTATGTGTTTGAAAAAGTAAACGTCGCTCATTATTTCAATCGTGGCTGCGCCGATACGGGTACATAGAAGCGCCAAAGCCCATATCCAGACTTCGTGTCTTTCAATAAAAAAGAGTGAGAGCGTGGCGAAAGAGGCAATAAAAAATCCAATCATCAGCATTTTCCTCTCGCCAATTTTATCGGAATATCTTCCGAGATGAAAAGGAAGAATAGCAAATGGCAAAAGCATTATAGCGAACATCAAACCTATTTCTTTCCAAGAAAATCCCAAATGAATGTATAAATATATTGGTGTATATACCACCATCCAACAGTAAAAGAATTGAAGCAATAAACTTATCTTGTATGAACGGCGCAGATTTTTAATTCTAAAAAATTCCCTTATATATTTAAACGTTTTTGTTTTGTCATATTTCGGGTCCTTGATATTGCCCAATCCGACTCGGGAGACAAAAAGGAATGCAATCATCAGCCCGCACGCCAAGAGATAAACAATTCTGAAAGGCGAATCTCCGAAAACTCCGACGAACATAAGCTGCGCCAGTATCCAGGCGGAGCTGCCGACGGCAAAATAAAGTCCGCGAACTTTACCTATAATGGAGTTGTCGGAAAGTATTTTCAAAAGTTCGTCCAGCGAAAATACTATAAGGATATTCAGGGCAAAATAAACAATAAATGCGGGGATGGCAACCACAGCGCTGTGTGTTATCGAAATCAAAAAGAGAGTGACGGCGCTAAGCAGGCCAACGTAAATCAGGAATTTTTGTCCGCCTACCTTCGAGAATATTTTTGGAGCGACAAGAAGCGCTGTTATCGAGAGCACTGAACCTAAGACGTATACCAGCCCCACAAATTTTTCGTTGATGAAAAAAGAAAGGAAACTAGAGCTTGTGTATGCCGTAAGCGCAAGATGGAGTGACAGTAAAAAATTTATCAAGAATAAACTTTTTAACTTTGGGTTATTATTGAACATTTATGACTTTAGACGCTTAAGACTACAGGTATGACCAACGGCCTTTTGGCTGTTTTTTGATATAGGAATTTAGAAACGCTTTCTCCCAAAGTGCTCTTGATAAAGTCGAAGTCTATCGGGTTCATTTTTGCGGTCGCCTCTTCCACCGATTTTTTTATAATAATTCTGACTTGGCGTAGGAGCTCCTGATTTTCTTTCAAGTATACGAACCCGCGTGATATTAAGTCCGGAGATTTTTTTAATTTTCCGTTTTGGTCTACCAAGGCGATGATGACAAACATTCCATCCTGCGCCAGCATTACTCGGTCTCGGATGACGATGCTCTGTACGTCGCCAATAGCCAGCCCATCCACCACCATCATGGTCGAGGGAGCCTTTTCTTTGCGGACTGTTATTTTATTTCCCTTGTCTATAATTTCTATAATCATTCCGTTGTCCGGAACCACAATATTTTCTTTGGGGAAATTATTTCTCTCGTTTATGATTTGGGCATGAATGCGGAGCATTGAGTGGTTGCCATATCCGGGGATGAAAAATTTTGGAGCAACAGTTTTGTTAATCCAGACTAAGTCCTCTTGTCTGGCGTGGCCGCCGGAATGGATTTCTGCTATGCCGTAGTGGATAAGTTTTAAGTCATGTCTGTATAGGTTGTCTTTCAATTTTTGGATAGATACTTCGTTCCCCGGAATAACGGAAGAGGAAAACATAATAGTGTCCCTAGAATTCAGCCGGATGTATTTATGCTTATTGGTAGCCATGCGCATTAAGGCGGCGTATTCCTCGCCTTGGGCGCCGGTGGCTATTACTACTATTCTATCCGGCGGGTAGTTGTCTATGTCTTGCGCGTTGATGAAAGTGTCGTCTTTCGGTTTAAGTATGCCCGCCAATTTAGCTATTTCTATATTATTCTTCATGCTTCGCCCTTCGATCACGATTTTTTTATTATAACGTTCGCAAATTTCCACAATTTTAATCATCCGGTCAAACTGCGATGCGAATGTTCCGATGATTAGCCTGCCTTTCGTAACTCTGATTATTTCCTCTATATTTTTTTGTACTTCTTTTTCCTCTATGGAGAAGCCAGGGACTTCAGCATTTGTAGAGTCGGCAATCAAAAGCAAATTTTTCTCTTTTCCAAGAGCTCCCCATTTTTTTTCTTCTTTAGCTGTCGGTTTACCTTTTTCATGCTCCAGCTTCATGTCACCTGATACGATGATATTGCCATACGGTGTGCCGACGATAACTCCCATAGAGTCGGGGATAGAGTGAAAGACAGGGAAGAAGCCGAGGGAGAGCTCTTTAAATCTTACCTTAGTGTCTTCATCCACTACTCGCAAGTCCAGAGGCTTATTGCCCATGAACTCCTCTTGCCTTTTTTTTATCATTAGGGTAGTTAGGAATTGCGCGTAGATCGGCGGGTTGCCTATACGTTCCATAATAAATGGTATGCCTCCAATATGGTCCAAATGTCCATGGGTAATGGCCACGGCACGAATTTTCTCCTTTCTTTCTTCCAGATATTTGAAATTCGGCAGTGTAAAGTCTGCGCCCATGGCTTCTTCTTCGTCAATGAAATGAAATCCGATATCGAGAACAACTATATCGTTCTCGGATTCTATCAGGATCATGTTTCTTCCTACTTCTTCCACTCCTCCCAATGGGATAATACGAATTACCCCTTTTTCTATTACTGGAATTTTATCCGCAACAGGAGCTTTGGCTTGGTTGCCATATGAATTCGAGCCTCTCCCTTGGCCGTGCCCTTTTTTAGCATACTGATAGGTAGAACTTTTCGATGTTCTTTTTTTGTCAGCAGGTCTGTGAGCCGGCTTAGTGTGCAATCTGTTTTCCGTGCCAAAATCACCTTGTGTAGGATTATGAGTAGGCTTTTTATCCTTGCCCGCTTCGCGCTGCGTTGCATTTCGGGCAGGTTCAATGCTGATAGAGCTAAAGGATAGTCTTGTTTTTTTAATCATTTTTATTTTCTTATTAATAATTTATCTGGCAAATACACCCCAAACATTTTCAGTCTCTACATACCAAGAATACACATTCAAGAAACGATCTCTCGGCACAATAATGTTCTTTATAGATAGACCATAAAGGTTATTTGGCACTACATAGACAAAGTCGGGACTGTATAGAAAAACTGCCGGCATGTCTTTTCTAATTTCCTCTTCAAATTGAGCGTATTTTTTTATTCTAGAGGCTTCGTCCACAGTGATAAAGGCATCTTCCAGAATTTTGTCTACTTTGGCATTAGTATACAGGGAAACATTGAGTCCGGGGTCTTTTCTTTGCGAAGAATGCCAAAAGGCAAAAAGGTCTGCTTCATGGTTTATAATCTGCCCGAACAAAAGCGCTTCGTATTTTCTTGGACGGATAACTCCTTGGTTCAAGTTGCCGACTTCAAAAGTTTTGATATCAACCTTTATGCCCACCAGCGCCAAATCTTCCTTGATTAGTTCGGCGGTTTTTGCGAGCTCTGGGGCATTGCCTGTTGATATGGAGAATTCCAATGTTTTTGTCACTTTTTTCTTTTTCTCCGTGAAAGTTTTTTGTAAAAATCCGTCCGCCCCGATTTTCCAGCCGTCTTTTGCTAAACTATTTTTTGCATTCTGTAATATTTCTTCGCGTGAAAGGTTGCTCTTGTTGCTTAGTTTTTGATAAGCGAGCATGTTGGGCGGTATGGCATCGTCGATAGCTACGCCGTAACCGAGCAGTACATTGTATACGATTTTATCTTTGTCTATCACTTGGTTTATAGCGCGCGTTATGACTTTACTGGTAAAAAGCTGGTTCTGATTTTGGTTGAAAAAAAGCCCGAAGACCCTAGGCAGTACCGCGGATTCCACTTGGTAGTTTCTTTCTTTTAAATTCTCCGCATTTAAGGGCGTAATGGAGCTTATCTGGTCTACTGTGCCATTCTCAAGCATTTTTATTAGTTCGTCTTCGTTTGCGTAGAAATATAAGGTTATATTTTTAATATAAGGCTCACCGAGACTAAATTTATTAAATGCGGTGAGCTCGTAAGAATCTATGATTCCTGACGACTTCTTGTTTACAGTTTTTATTAAATAAGGTCCGGAGCCAATTGGGTTGGTATTAGCTTCGTTGAGTTCAAGGGGAGAGTTGTTCCAGATATCTTTCGGCATAATGCCAAATGACGTATTTTCCAAGAATGACGCATAAGGCTGCTTCAAAGTAAATCTAATAGTTTTATCGTCTAGTTTTTCAACAGTTACGCCGTCCCAGTTTACCTTGCTTGGGCTTTTAATGATGCTGTCCTTTACTTTGTTGATGGTAAAAAGTACGTCGTCAGCGGTAACAGGTTTGCCGTTGTGGAAATATATCTTATCTTTCAAGGTAAAGGTGTAGATTAAGCCATTTTTTGACATATCATACTTGGCCGCCAAGTCAGGGACTAAACTTCCGTCGGCACTTTTTCTGTACAGGCCGGAATAAATAAGCGAGACCAAGTCTTGATCAGCCGGAGAATTGGCCAATACTGGGTTTATAAATCGAGGAGTGCCGATAATGCCTTCAGAAATAGATCCTCCAGGCATCGGCACATTTACCATGAAATGTTTGTTAATGCTCTCTAGGATTGACAGTGTGCTAAGCAGTAATACCACTACAAATCCCACGAAAACAATCCATTCTTTTTTAGAGAAAGAAGCAAAAACCAGATTTATTTGTTTTTTTGAAGGCAACTTAAAGTTGCGTATCCGGATATAAAATTTTTCCATACATTAAAGGAAGCTAGTCGGCTTTAATTATTATACTGAGAAATGCAAATAAAGCAAAAAGAATTGCGCAAACAAGAGACAAATAAAAAAGAAACCTTTCAAAACCTCGGCGTGTATGCGCAAATGTTCCACTGTCATCTCCACCCAAAGCGCCTCCGACGCTTGCGCCGGACTGTTGGAGCATAATTGCGAGAACTAATATTACCGAAACAATAATTTCTGCATAGGGCAGAACTTTGGCGACTAAACTCATTGGGAGATTATTGCATATTAGGGCTAAAAAGGCAAACAACGTTTTTTTTGCTATACTAATAGAGTGAAAAAAATTCCAAAACTTTTGATATCAATTCTGGTATTCGGAGCCATAGCCTATCAATTTGGCTCCCCACTTCTTGAACAGTTCCTGCCGCAATGGCAAAACCTAAAAGATGATTTCAATACGCTTTTTGTCAAAGCTCCATGCACCGAGCCTATACCCTACACTCTCGGTACTTTTGACACCAAGTTTGGGATTTCCAAAGATTATTTTTTGAGCGCCCTAAAGGATGCGGAAATAATTTGGGAAAAACCCAAAGGAGAATCTATGAGTCGCGAACTTTTCGCATACATGCCAGCTCTTGCTTCGACGGATGTTTTAAAAGTTAATCTTATATATGATTACAGACAACAAGCTACCAGTAAACTTGCGAGTCTTGGTATTGTAGTCAAAGATACCAAAGCTTCGTATGACATGCTCAAGGTTAAATTTACTACTCTAAAGGCACAGTACGATGCAGAAAAGAATACTTTTGATATACGGCTGGCGGCCTTCAACTTGAAACAAAAAGCATATGAAGTGGAGGTGGATTCTTGGAACGAAAAAGGCGGAGCGCCGAAAAAAGAATACGAACAATTAGAAACCACCCGCCTTACGCTACAGAGTGAGTCAAAAGAATTACAGACGATGCAAAAAAATATAAACGACATGGCTGACGAAATTAACGCGTTGGTTGTCGTTTTGAATCGTTTGGTAACTTCGTTAAACCTCTCTGTGGAAAAGTATAATACTACTAATCAAGCCCGCGGAGAGAGCTTCGAAGAAGGAGTATATGTAAGTGACGGCTTAAGTAGAGAAATAGATATTTATGAATTCAGCGACAGGAGGAAGCTAGTGCGCGTGCTCGCCCACGAGCTTGGCCATGCTCTCGGCCTTGATCATGTCAAAGACCCAAAAGCCATAATGTACGAGCTCAACCAAGGCAACAATGAAACTCTGACCCAAGCCGACCTCGATGCGCTGAAGACAAAATGCGGAGATAAGTAAAAATAAAAAATCCTCCAACAAGTGGAGAATTTTTTATTTTTACTGGAAGTTAGTAAATCAGACCTTCTAGTTTGATCTTATCAGTGCTTTCGATATTAAGTTTTTGGTTAGCCTTGATTTCGAAATTTATTTTGACACTCCCATCTATGTCCATGCCGGATGTATTTTCATCATCTACCTTGCCGCCACCTATAGTGACTACACTATTTGTACCGACAGTTACATCTGCATTGCTCCTGGACTCTGTTTTTACAACCGGAGCGAATACATATTCTCCACTACCTGTCATATGTAGTGACTTACTAGCAAGAAAGTCGAAGCTTACACTTGAAGTCTGGTCGGCGACAACCATTAAATTGGTATTTATCTTTAGCTCTCCAGAAGGCAGCTTAGCTGTCTTTGTAGCTCCGCCTTTTGTAGTGACGGAAATTGAATCAACCGTTAGGCGAACTTGATTATAAGTACCAGCCTTAGCTTTCACGTCAGCTAGAAGCTCAAATTCACTTCTCGCATTGAGCGAAAGAAGATTGTAAGTTTTCGGCGTAGAAGAAACTGTTACCCAGCTACTTGCTTCGCTGTGCATTTCAACTTTACTTACTTTCATATTTATTTCACTGATAGTACTCATGTCCGTTGCCACATCGGTCACTGAAAAAACTACACGACCCTCGGCATTGGTAGTTTTATCTTGTTGCCCAGTTTCGGAACCGGTATCAACATTTTTTGGTGCGCTATTCATGAGGAGGTACGCTCCTCCTAAGATAACCACTAGAGCTACAATAATTGCTGTTGTCTTACTCATATTTTTTGTTTACTTAAATTAACTTTTAGTTAGTAATAAAATCTCCTTCGACAAGAGACAATATGCTTAATGCTTATTATATCACTTTTTCCTGTATTTGATAATTAAAAAAGTATTTACAGATACAATAGAAAGACTGGCTAGGTTGGATACAAGGATGCTGGTGTTACCTTGTATATAAGCATCTATTATGACTATGCTTATTGCCACTATAGTAATAATGAACATAGAAATACTTATGTCTCCAGAGCTTTTCGTCTTCAAGAGCTTTATCATCTGGGGCAAACCGGAAATTACAAACAACACCGCCGGCAAGTAAAAAATGTATTGCATAAAGTAAGTATACACTTTCTAAAATTATTTTTCCTTTAAGTTTCCACTTATCCAAAATTCAATTTCTTCTTTTACTCTCTGGAAGTCATTCGGGTCAGACTGAGCTACCTCAAGAGCCTTTTTAGTTGCTTCGTCTTGGGTAATATTTAATTTAAAATTATTTGATTCAAGAAAGATAAAAAGACAAGCCAAAGATATACGCTTATTCCCGTTTGGAAAAATGTGTCCTTTGTTTATTTTATAAAACAGAATCGCAGCCTTTGCTTCAATGGTAGGGTATTGCTCTTCACCGAAGTGTTTGGTTTGTGGAATTACTACAAGATTTTCTATTTCTTTTTTATTGACATGCTCAAAAGGAGGAATAGGTTCTCCAATTTCTTTAAACCTCTCAAAAAGCACTCCGTAAATAGTGGCTACGTCTTCTTTGGATAGATGCCTAATTGGTTGAGATTTTTTCTCCTCTGTCATAACGAGCCAAGTCTTTGAAAGTTGTCTTGTACTCTTCAAAAACAGCATTAGTTGTTTGCTTGATGTCTTTTTGTCTGGAGATTGGATTTTCTTTCTTTTTAAAGATTTTTCTAAGTAATTTCTTCATAGGCTCAATTATATCATTTAAGGTGTATTGATACAAGCCTAGAGAATTTCATTTAAATGTTAGAATAAAGATCATGCTCTACATTCATGTAAAGGTTACCACCGGGGTAGGGAAGGAATCTTTCAAAATTAAATCTCCCGACCATTTTGAAATCTCCGTCCGCGAAAAAGCCGAGCGCAATATGGCAAATACTCGCGTCCTTGAACTCGTGGCAGAGTATTTCAAAGTTCCGGTTAATCGCGTCCGTATTGTTAATGGGCATCGGAGCCCAAGCAAGCTCATTGTGGTGGATTGAGTTTGGGGGTGGGTTGGGGTAGAATTGATAAGTTATGGCACGAGTAATAACAGTAATTTTACTAGATGATAACCCAGAAGGTCTTAGACTTATTGAAATGGATACTTGGTCTGGGAAGGCTTTTGTGGTTCCTAGGACAAAGTTAAAAGATTTTCGACAACGTGAAGATGCTCAACAGCCGGGGCTTTATTTTTTATTTGGTGAGGGGGATGAACATCCAAAGGCTTATATTGGTCAATCAGAAAATGTAGTTGATAGACTTTTTTCTCATGATGCAAATCGTGAAATAGATGAGTGGAATACTGCTCTTGTATTCGTGGGTAAACTTGATGCTGCACTTATAAAATATCTGGAAAGTGTTTCTTTGAGTTTAGCAAAACGTGCAAATCGTTACGAGGTTTTTAATTCAACTATACCAAAAGAAAATAAACTTTCTGAAGCTCAAAAAATAACTGTCTCTGATTACTTTGATCGTGTTCGTTCCATAACTGGTCTTTTTGGTTATAAACTTTTTGATGAAATAGTAAACAAAAAAAGTTCCGTTACCTATCATTTTGAAGATGTAAAAAATAAAGATGGGTCTGGAAAAGGTACTATATCAGACACTAATGAGTTTGTGGTTTTTAAAGGGTCATTAGCTCGAATTGAACAAACGAAAAGTTTTGGTGGAAGTGGACCACGTTTACGAAGTAGACTTATCGAGGACGGTATCTTGAAAAAAATTAACGATAAATCGTATATCTTTACTCAAGATCATATTTTTACTAGCCCAAGTGCTGCTAGTGATACCATAGCTGGACGTTCAACAAATGGATGGGGAGCATGGAAAGACGATAAAGGAAATACTCTTGATGAAAACTTAAGAAAATAGAAAATGAAAAAATCTAAGGCAAAATTCAAATTCAAAAGCAGAGTAATTGTCTGGAATGCGGGGAATTATGTCTATAGTATTTAAATGCTAAGAGCGGTAAAATATAAATATGAATAAAAACATTTATACAGCATTAGCTGTTGTTGGTGTTGTGGTAATAGGAGGAGTTTTTTTGGTGAAACAAAAAAATGTCCAAGTTCCCTTTACTACAGAAGTTATAGAAAAAACCGAACCTAGCGTTACAACAAATATATCAAAAACACAGAAAGAGCAGGCTTCAATTACCACGAATAACACAAGCCAACCAAAGGTGATCGTGAAAACAAATACCGATACACCCCCGCTACTTATTAAAAGTATTGGTGTTAATCTTGACTATTATAATTCCGCAACCAATCGTGCTGGCGACTTTGTTTTTACAAAAGAAAAATTACAGTTCGACCGGCTATTTATGGGCTATGGTTTTTTTATACCATTTAGCGAAGCTTCACCGGCAAAATATAACCCGCAACCAACTTTTATATTGCCTCTCGGAACACCGGCACGTTCTTTGGTTGATGGCATAGTGGTTAGCATACCGGTCCTTTGGAGTGGAGATTATTCTGTTCAGGTTACAGAGAATGGAAAAATGGAAAAATGGATTTATGAGACGGAACATATTATAAATCCAAAGGTTAAAGTTGGCGACAAAGTAATAGCTGGTCAGATAATAGGAGAGGTTAGCGATTTTTCTCAAGGATTGCCTGCCGGATTTGGTATGGTTGAGATGGGGATTTTAAAAGGGGGTCAAGTGCCACAGCATGTTTGTCCATTTGCCTATTTTGACCCGAGCATTAAGGAGGAAATGCAAAAGAAGATTATTGCTTTATATACAGCGTGGGAGGATTATGCCGGTGACACATCCTTATATAATGAAATAGAGTCCATTCCCGGCTGTATCAAACTTGACCCCATAGAGGGTTAATATTCTTTAACAAGTTTTAATTTAACATTCTGGTATTCTCAAGAATACCAGAGTAGTTTTATGAAAAAAAATTCTAAAATAAAAATAAAACGACTAACTGGTAAAGATTTCGCAAAAACCACTTTCAAATTCAAAAGTAAAGTTATAATTTGGAATGCAGGGACTCATGCGAAGGGGAGCGATGCTGGCGCATGGCGGTTTGCGCGGGTGCCGGAGGGGATATCGGCTAAGATAAAAGAAATGCAGAAGGGGAGAAAAAGGCGCGGCTGGGGCGCCGTGTATGCGAAGGCCAAGGTTAAGAAGAACGAATGGGTAACTTCTATTTTTCCCGACAGGCATTCTGCCACATATATCCTTCCACTCAAAAAGGAAATTCGTTATGAGGAGAATCTCTACGACGGCTCCGAATTTAATTTCTCTATAGAGATTTGGTTTTAAGCAGAAGTATGCTATAATGTCCCCACAACTTAATATTTATCGAGAGTGTGGCGAGAGCACTGGCTCCATGACCCACCGGCAACCCTGACAACAGAAGGTGCCAAGTCCAGCCCTGAATTGATTTGGGGAAAGATACTTAGCCCGTACTCTTTCCTCTTTATGAGGAATTTTTATTTATATGATTAAAACGTGTGAGTTCGTTACATCAAGACATCCGGACAAAATCTGCGACTTTATCGCAGACAGTATTCTCGACGCGTACTTGGCGGGGGACAAAGAAAGTCGAGTAGCAGTGGAAGTAATGGGTGGACATAAGTTGATAACTATAAATGGAGAGGTGACTTCGCACACTTCAGTAAATATTGAAGAACTAGTAAAAAATATTGTTGGAATAGAATATAAAATAATTTCAAACATTCAAGCGCAGAGTCCGGAGATTGCAAGAGGCGTAGATACAGGTGGCGCCGGTGACCAAGGTATAATGAAAGGTTACGCCACAAGTGAAACGAAAGAATTTCTGCCACTCGAATATGTATTGGCGCGAGACTTGTGTAAAAAGATTTTTGATGTGTATCCATATGATGGCAAAGTACAGGTAACAATAGACGGGAAAGATATTCTTACAGTAGTGGCAAGTTTTCAAAATACAAAAAATGACGAACTTTTAAAATTGGTAAAAGGAATTATTTCTGCCAAGGAGTATTTAATAAATCCGGCAGGCGAGTGGATTCAAGGTGGCTTTGATTCTGATACTGGTTTATCAGGTAGAAAATTAGTCATAGACAATTATGGGCCAGAGGTGTCGATAGGTGGAGGCTCTTTCTCCGGCAAGGATTATACAAAGGTAGACAGAAGTGGAGCCTACATGGCACGCAAGATTGCTGTGGAGCTTTTAGAAAAAAGAAATGCCAAAGAAGTATTTACCAAGCTTGCATATGCTATAGGCAAGGCCGAGCCTGTGATGGCAGTGGCTATCGTTGATGGCAGTGAAGAACAAGTTGAAGGTTATGACTTAAGTCCAAAGGGCATTCGGGAGTATTTAAAGCTGGACAAAGTAAGATTTGCCGATACTTGTATATGGGGGCATTTTGGTAGAGGTTTCCCTTGGCAATAAAAAAGTGCTATAATGTTTGCCTATTAATAACTTGCCCCGCCAAAGGCGTGGGTTAATCGAAGAAATTTATGGCAGAATTAAAAGCTTTGTGTATGAAGTGCAGAGATGCAAATAAGAAGCCGACCATGCAGACGATGACGAATCCAGTGGTTACCAAGAATGACAAGGGCAGGTATTCTGCCAAGGGTACGTGCGCTGTTTGCGGAGGAAATATGTTCAAGTTTATGTCCGAGGCAGATGCGAAGACAATGATGTAATTAAAAGTGATGATATAATAAAGTCATGCCACGCATAGAACACATAAATGAACCGGAGCAAGTGCCAGGCAAGGGACCTTTAGTAGCTGGCAAATTTTCTTTTACCGAAGAAGAACTTCAAGAGATTGAAAATAAAGGCGGACCAGAAGCTCGAAAGGCAGCTCTTGAGAGAGCAGAAAAAATTACAGCTGTACAAAGAGATACGCGCGAAAAAAGTTCGCCCCCACCTCCTCGTTATGAAATACCCACTCAAGAGTCGGAAAATGCTGGCAAAATAGTAAGTCTTCGAGAGAAGATTGAAGAAGCATTAAAGCGTCACAAAGAAACAAATGAGCTTGAAGATATGTATAAAAAAGAAGCTCCAGAGAAATAAAATCATATTGTTTATAAGCATTTAAAAGCCCCTGAATAGGGGCTTTTAAATGCTTGACTTGTAGCATGACTTGGCATATACTTTCTCCACGTCTTTCCCTGTATGGGAATGACGTTTTAATTTATAGACTCTTTGACAAACAAATAGTTTTCGAGAACAAGTGCAAGCTTGTTTGTTTTTTTGAGTAGTAATAAATAATTTTTAGAGCTAGGGTTAAACGGAGATAATATAAACCCCGTCGCTCGCGAGTGACAGGGTAAACAAAAATACATTGCTGTTTTTTGTTTTGTTTCGTTCTTAACTTTTAGTTAGAGTTTGATCCTAGCTCAGGATGAACGCTGGCGGCGTGGATAAGGCATGCAAGTCGAACGGAAATTTTATCGTCAAAGATTGAGATTATATCAAGGTCAATGATATCAAAATTTTAGTGGCGAACGAGGTAGTAATACGCAGGAACTTCCCCCGAAGTCGTGAATAATCTATCGAAAGGTAGACTAATACACGATAGTCTCGCAAGAGTAAAGTTTTAACGCTTCGGGAAAGGCCTGTGCGATATCAGCTAGTTGGTAGTGTAATGGACTACCAAGGCTATGACGTCTAGGGGAGGTGAGAGCCTGACCCCCACCGATGGTACTGAGACACGGACCATACACCTACGGGTGGCTGCAGTCGAGAATCTTCCACAATGGACGAAAGTCTGATGGAGCGACGCCGCGTGATTGATGAAGTCCCTCTGGGACGTAAAGATCTTTTATGAGGGAAGAAGTTTATTGACGGTACCTCATGAATAAGAGGCTCCTAATCTCGTGCCAGCAGGAGCGGTAATACGAGAGCCTCGAGCGTTATCCGGAATTATTGGGCGTAAAGGGTGCGTAGGTTGTTCTGTTAGTCTTTTGTCAAAGCCCCGAGCTTAACTTGGGAATCGCGAAAGAAACGGCAGAACTTGAAAGTGCGAGAGGCGTACGGAACTTATGGTGTAGGGGTGAAATCCGTTGATATCATAGGGAACACCAAATGCGAAGGCAGTACGCTGGCGCATATTTGACACTGAAGCACGAAAGCGTGGGTAGCGAATGGGATTAGATACCCCAGTAGTCCACGCCCTAAACGATGATCTCTCGCTATTCGGAGTATCGACCCTCTGAGTGGCTTAGCTAACGCGTTAAGAGATCCGCCTGGGAAGTACGGCCGCAAGGCTAAAACTCAAAGGAATAGACGGGGACTTGCACAAGCAGTGGATTATGTGGTTTAATTCGATGGTAAACGAAGAACCTTACCAGGGTTAGAAATCCTGTTGCAAGCCTTTAGAAACATTGGCCCTCGCAAGACAGCAGGACAGGTGATGCATGGCCGTCGTCAGTTCGTGGTTTGAATTGTACCCTTAAGTGGGCTAACGAACGCAACCCTCGTTGTGTGTTACAAGTGTCACACGAGACCGCCCCCACCTTTGTTCGCGAAGCGAACAATTTTCAAGTAGCAATTTACAATTTTCAGTCAATTATCAATGATTCAATTTAAAAATTATTCATTGTAAATTAAAAATTTATTGAAAATTAGAAATTAAAAATTGAAAATTTGTTTATGCTTACGCATAAAGGTGGGGGAGGAAGGAGAGGATGACGCCAGGTCAGCATGTCCCTCTGATACCCTGGGCTACACACATAATACAATCGCCGTTACAACGCGCAGCGACGAGGTAACTCTGAGCTAATCGTGAAAAGCGGCGCCAGTTCGGATTGAGGTCTGCAACTCGACCTCATGAAGCCGGAATTGCTAGTAATCGCAGGTCAGCTAAACTGCGGTGAATACGTTCTCAAGTCTTGTACTCACCGCCCGTCAAGTCAAGGGAGCCGGGAGTACCCGAAGTATCCGCATAAGCGGGTCCTAAGGTAAGCTCGGTGACAGGGACTAAGTCGTAACAAGGCACGGCTAGCGGAAGCTGGTCGTGGAATAATTCAATTTGAAAAACGTCTCAATTTTAATTTATTAAGATTGTGTATCAGACCCGTTCTGATCAGACTTATTGAGTCGGTATTGTACGCCTCAATTGAGCGTGCAATAGTTTGGTAGAACTTAAAACTATACGACAAGCGTGGAAAGACATGCATTAAAAAAGTTATAGCCGCCGTCACAGAAATGTTATGGCGTGCCGAAGGAACGAAACAAAACAAACAACAGCAAAAACAAAAAATACCTCGTAATGGGGTATTTTTTGTTGTATACTTTATACATGAAAAGAGTTGGAATACTACGAGGTGGAGCGGGGGAACATTACGAATCTTCTCTGCAGAAAGGCGGAGATATTATTTCACATATTTTTGAAAATCTGGCGGACAAATACCAACCAATTGACATTTTTGTTGACAAAGACTACATCTGGCACATCGGCGGGCTGCCGGTAAATCCTGGAGACCTACTGCACAGAGTTGATGTGGTTTGGAACACAACGCACCCGAGTTTTTCAAATATGTTGAGCAGTTTATCTATTCCCACTGTCAGTACCAGCCCCTTTTCTTTTCTGTTAGAAAATAACCAAGCTCTTTTGAGAGAACATGTGAAGCAAATTGGGGTTGCAGTTCCTAGGGCTATTATTTTACCCGTCTATCAAAAAGATTTTGACGGTCCTAGGGAGAGATATGCAATAAAAAAAGCGAAAGAAGTTCACGAAAAGTTCGGTGCGCCATGGATTGTAAAATCACTTACGCCTGACGAAAGCATGGGCATACATCTGGCAAAAACTTTTCCCGAATTAGTCAATGCTATTGAGGATGGGTTAAAACATGAACAGAGTATTCTGGTCGAAGAGTTCATTGCCGGTAAAGTTGCCGCATTGCACTCTGTCGCCGGTTTTCGCGGGGAAGATATTTATACTTTTTCTCCGGTGGATGTCTTCGGCAATCTTTCGCAAGATGAAAAAAGCAAGTTATTGAATATTGTTAAGGACTTATATGAACATCTGGGTATTAAACATTATTTAAAATCAATGTTTGTTTTGAATCCTAGGGGGAAAGTGTACCTTCTGGACATACAAACAGTGCCGGATTTAAAACCAGATTCACATTTTGACCAAGTTTGCGAATCCGTTGGCGCCAAAATGCATCATGTGGTAGAACATATCCTCGAAAAAGCTTTGCCGCCTTAAGCTTTTTCTAAATCAGTGGCTTCCTTTGATAGATTACTCAAAAGCTTGCTTCGTGCCCCTTCATCCATAGTGTCGAACATTTCCGTCCAGAAATTAAGTTCATCTGCGTCTTCTCCGAGAGCAATCAGCTTTTTTATCAATTCCTCAAGTTCTTTTTTTTGTTCTTCGATATTCATATTATTTTTCCTCTTCTGTTTTAGCATCTTCTTTTTTAAAAAATAGTTTTTGAAGAGTCGCTTTATCCCAAGTATTTTTTATACTATGCAGCCCAGACGCTACGCTCTCATATCCTCTTTTTCTGGCACTATCTTCTATTAGTGAGAGTATATTAGATACCGTATTTGGATGATATTGCACTACGTCGAAGAACCAAGAAGCCATATACGCAGTGCCAGCTTTTGTAATAGTTGTGCCCGGGTCATCCCACCCTCCATTATAAAATTCCCATACTCCCATCCCTGATTCTTTTATCGCATAAAGATATAGGGCATGCACAATGAGATGGTTTATTCTTCCTAGTGCGGTCAGCTGTTTTCCGTCCCAAGTTCTCCCACGAATAGCTTCCGATGTCTGTTTATAAGTTCCAAATAAGAAAGCATCGTTTAAAACATTAGAACCTATAGATCGTATAGCTCTATTTTCCGTAATGAATTTTCTTATTGGTTCAAGGTAGCCCTTCAATATCTCTAGACGTCCATCGCGCGCTTGCTCCATTATTGCCTGTTTTCTTTCAAGCGTAGATTCAGGAGTGTTTTTCAGCATTTTGCCTAAAGGAGCATTTTTTTCTTTCATAATGGCTCGATCAGGTTGCATATGGGCTAATGGTACCATGGTATAAGTTATTTACAACACTACATTCTTTTGTTAGAGTAACTTTACTTGGGCCCATAGTAAAATGGTATTACGCGTCCATGGCATGGACGAGGTAGGAGTCCGATTCTCCTTGGGTCCACAAGGATAAAAACATCTCAAGTTGACACACATTTTATAATCATATACACTTAAGAGACAATTATGAATACGAAACTTTTCAATTTTAATGTGATTGTACCCGTACCGGCTCCTAGATAGCAGCCGGGGTATATTATTTTATCACACACGTTCAAGCGGCCCCGGTGAAGAAGGGGTTTTTATTTTTATTTATCCCTAAAGCTAAACGTCTAATCAAAATGTACAATGAAAATTATAACCGAAGAAATACTAGCCGAGCTCATAAAACGACACGGTTTCGAGAATTATCTTAAAGACTTGATGCAACAATTGAAAAATGATTTTACCCGTTGGCAGGAATTCAACAAAATTCCCCGCCCATGCATGCAAGTGCCTAATGGGGTAGAGGAGCTGATGCCAATTTGTGACGACAAGTATTTTACATTTAAGTATGTGAATCTTCATCCGAAGAATCCGCACCTCGGACTGATGACAATAGTGGCTACAGGTCAACTTGCGCGGATAGACACTGGATATCCGCTGATGTTTAGCGAGATGACGGTGCAGACCGCGCTCCGTACTGCGGCCACTACAGCGTTAGCCACAGATCTGATGTCAAGAAAAAATAGCCACATCCTCGCAATGGTTGGCACTGGCGCGCAAAGCGAATTTTTAGTCAAAGGTATATGCTTGGTGCGTGAAATTACCGAGGTCAGATACTTCGACATTGATTCTTCGGCTATGGATAAATTTGAAAAAAACATGAAGGGAAGTAGATTCAAGCTTGTACGTTGTCAAGATACGGAAGAAGCAGTGCGGGGAGCGGATATTATTACCACCTGCACTGCTTGCAAGGCGCATGTAGATGTTGTCAAAGACAAATGGGTAGTTTCCGGCGTGCACATTAATGCAATTGGCGGAGACTCTGTGGGAAAAACAGAATTGGAACTCCCAATTCTTTCCCGCAGTCGTATAGTTGTCGAGTACCTAGACCAATCTGTGGCCGAGGGAGAGATTCAACGCTGGAGCGAGAAGGAAGCCAGAGAAAAAGTGTATGCTGAACTCCATGAACTTATTACTGCTGCAAAAACAGCACGCGAAAATGAACAGCAGATAACTCTGTATGACTCCGTGGGTATGGCGCTTGAAGATTATTCAGTACTTCGTTTCACCTATGAGTTGTCGGAGCGCTATAATCTTGGGCAAGATATGAATCTAACCCCCGTTTTAGCTGATCCCAAGAATTTAATATCACTTTTACAGTAAATGTGTTAAAATAATAATAAATTATTTTTATCTGTAGCGAGTGATCGCACTCACATAGGCACATATGTTGGAGTTTCGCCATCACTCGCTTCAAATGGAAGTAATAAAATAAAAAACTCACAGAAAATATTTTGTGAGTTTTTTATTTTAAAAAGTTATCCACAGTTTTTACGAAAAAGTGTTGTGTTCTACTCTTATATGCGAGATAATTAACTTAGTTCTCCGTAGTGATTGTCTTGAAATTTATTTTAAAATATTTTCTTGGGTCGTAATCATTGCGAACTAAAATTAAAAAATTAATTTAAAATATTATGGCAAAGAAAAAGAAAAAGGCAGCAAAAAAGGGAAAGAAGAAGGCTTCAAAAAAGAAGCGAGCTTAGTTCTGACTAGAAAAACTCTCTATGAAAATAGAGAGTTTTTTGTTAGTATATAAACATGGGCATATTTGGCAATATATTTGGAGACGAAAGCTCTAAATTCATTAAAAATACTGAAAAAATAGTGCAGAAAATTAATGCTCTTGAAAGCGATATTTCACAGTTGAAAGACGAAGATTTCCCAAAGAAAACGGAAGATTTCAGAAACAGGCTGCAAAAAGGTGAGACCTTGGATGATATTTTACCGGAAGCCTTCGCTCTTGTACGGGAGGCTATGAAGCGCGCTGACAATAAAAGACTTTTTGATGTGCAACTCGTAGGTGGGCTGGCGCTCCACTCTGGGAAGATTGCTGAAATGAAAACTGGCGAAGGTAAAACTTTTGTGGCCGTTCTTCCTGCGTATTTAAATGCTCTAATGGATGAAGGTGTGCACATAGTTACAGTTAATGATTATCTTTCTCGCATCGGCGCAGTACTTATGGGGCAAGTTTATAATTTTTTAGGTTTGAGTGTTGGTGTCATCAACTCAAACAATGTTTCCTATTTATATGATAGCAAGCATAAAGAAGAAGATAGAGAACGAGACCAAGTCGGAGAATTTAAAATTGTCTATGATTTCTTGAAACCATGCGCAAGAAAAGAAGCGTATGCCACAGAGATTACTTATGGCACGAATCATGAGTATGGTTTTGATTATCTGCGAGATAATTTGGCAACGAGAGTTGAAGATCTAGTACAGCGCGGACACAACTATGCGATAGTGGACGAAGTAGACTCTATTTTGATAGACGAAGCGCGTACACCTTTGATTATCTCCTCTGCCTCAGGAGACTCCGAAGACTTTTATATAAAGTTTTACAATATTGCTAGGCAACTCAAGAGAGATGTTGACTATTCAGTGGATGAAAAGTTAAAAGCGATAACTTTAACGGATGAAGGTATAACCAAAGCGGAAAAGTTGCTCGATGTGGAAAATATTTACACGGAAAAAGGCATAAAATATGTGCATCATCTGGAAACAGCTGTGAAAGCGCAGGCTATTTTCGAAAAAGACAAAGACTATGTGGTTAAGGATGGAGAAGTTGTCATCGTGGATTCATTTACAGGCAGACTTCAGCCGGGGAGGCGTTGGAGCGAAGGCATTCATCAGGCCATCGAGGCCAAAGAGGGAGTAAAAATAGAAAAAGAAACCCGTTCCTCCGGCTCTATTACTTTCCAGAATTATTTTAGATTTTATAAAAAGCTTTCCGGTATGACGGGGACAGCATTAACTTCCGCGGAAGAGTTTTTAAAAGTTTACAAGTTAGATGTAATAGTAATTCCAACAAATAGGCCAGTAGTTCGTGTAGACCACAATGACTTAATTTTCCAAACAGAAAAAGGAAAGTTCCAAGCTATAGCTAAAAAAGTAAAAGAGCTCAATGCTAAAGGAGAGCCTGTTTTAATCGGCACTATTTCGATTGAGAAAAACGAACTTCTCTCCGCTTATTTAAAAGAAGTCGGCGTACCCCATGTAATTTTAAATGCTAAGAATCACGAAAAAGAAGGCGAAATAATTGCTCAAGCCGGCAAGCGCAGCGCAGTCACTATAGCTACCAACATGGCTGGGCGCGGTATCGATATTAAACTAGGGGGCAACCCGCACACCGAGAAAGATTATGAATTTGTGAAATCAGTCGGCGGACTTTTTGTTTTAGGCACAGAAAGGCATGAAGCTAGGAGAATCGACAACCAGCTCCGTGGACGTTCTGGCCGGCAAGGAGACCCCGGAGAAACACAGTTTTATGTATCACTCGAAGACGACCTGATGCGGGTATTCGGTTCGGACAAAATAAAAACTATGATGGGACGTTTCGGCATACCGGAAGACCAGCCCATTGAGAATAGATTTATAGGCAGAACTCTGGAAGGAGCACAGGCGAAAATAGAAGGCTTTCATTTCGATGCGCGAAAAAATACTCTGGAATACGATGATGTCATGAATCATCAGCGCAAAATTGTGTACGAAAGACGGGAGAAATTGATGCGAGCAGATAAAAATGAAGTCGAAAATCTTTTAGAGCAAGTATCTCTTGGAAGAGTTGACGATGCTAATAAATTAATTGAAGAAAAAAGAAAGAAATTAGGCGATGAAGCATTCTTTGAAACGGTGCGCAGGATAGCACTATACACAACTGATGCTCTTTGGATGGAACATTTAGAGGCTATGGATTACTTGCGCTCTTCAGTAAATTTGCGAGCTTATGGACAGCGCGAGCCAATAGTAGAATATAAAAAAGACGGACTCAAAATGTTTAAAGAAATGGAGGAATCTTTTAAGGAGCAAGTTCTAGCTCTGATTGGAACTATCAATACTGAAAACATTGTAAATATTCAAGAGGAAAATAATACACCTAAACAAACTCTTGTAGTGAGTCATACTGAACCCTCCGAGCTTGGCGGTAAAAAAGATCCCGAAGGAAAGGGTACTTCCTACGGGGCAGGTAATACTGTCGGCCGTAACGATCCTTGCCCCTGCGGTTCTGGCAAAAAATATAAAAAGTGTCACGGAAAGTAAATGAAAAGTTTTACAAAAAAATTAAAAACACTCTGGTGGAGAATTAAATCTGTCGTTGCAAGGTATTACTACGGCAATCCATCGAAGAAATTAAAAATTGTCGGGGTTACCGGCACAAACGGCAAAACGACCACGGCTACGCTTCTATATAGGATTACTACTGCCTTGGGTCACAAATCTGGTCTTATTAGTACGGTAGAAAATATAATAAGGGAAGAAAAAAGAGAGACTAATATGACTACGCCGGACTCTGTGGCGCTTACCAAGCTTTTTGCCGAGATGCTAGACAAAGGCTGCGAATATGTTTTCATGGAAGTTTCTTCACACGCGCTGGAACAGAATAGGGTAGCTGGGGTAAATTTTATCGGCGGAATTTTTTCAAACCTTACGCACGACCATCTGGACTATCATAAAACTCCGGAGAATTATTTTCGCGCCAAAAAGAAATTTTTCCAAATACTTCCGGTGGATTCCTTTGCTCTGTCTAATGCTGATAGTGAATATGGTTCTAAAATGCTGGAAGGCATTAAAGCTAAAAAATACACTTATGGTTTCAAAAATAAGTCGGATTTTAGCGAAGAATTGGAAACGAAGTTAATAGGAGACTTCAACAAATATAATGCGCTTGCAGTGTATTCTGCTTTGATACTTCTCGGTATGGACAAGGGCAAAGTAAAAGAGATATTGAAAAATGTTGAACCTCCGAAAGGGAGGTTTGATTATATAAAAAGTTCGTCTGGCGTTACTGCCATCGTAGATTACGCCCATACTCCGGACGCTCTGGAGAACGTACTAAATACTATCCAAAATATGAAGAAAGAGGGGAAGGTTATTTCTGTATTTGGCTGTGGCGGCGACCGAGACTCTATAAAGCGCCCTAAGATGAGTAAGATTGGCGCGGAACTTTCCGACATCGCTATATTTACTTCGGACAATCCTCGCAGCGAAGATCCTGATAAAATTATTGAAGAAATGAAAACTAATTTATCACCGGAGAATTTGAAAAAAGTAAAAACTATCCCAAATAGGCGTGAAGCAATTCTTGAAGCAGTGAAGCTTGCGCAAAAAGGAGACATCATCCTTGTCGCCGGCAAGGGGCATGAAGATTACCAAATTATTAAAGGTGTGAAATCACATTTTGACGACATGGAAGAACTAAAAAAAGCTTATGAAAAATTATAAAGAATTTTTTAAAGATAAAAAAATAACTGTTATGGGGCTCGGCCTTTTGGGCAGAGGTATTGGTGATGCTATTTTTCTGGCGCAATGTGGAGCTAAGCTTACTATTACTGACCTAAAAACCAAAGAGCAACTGAAAGAATCTTTGAAAAAATTGGCAAAGTTTAAAAATATAGAATATGTTTTGGGTGAACATAGACTGGAAGATTTTAAGGATAAAGATCTTATTTTAAAATCAGCCAAAGTGCCATTAGATTCTATTTATATAAGAGAAGCACAAAAAAATAATATTCCTGTTGAAATGAGCACAGCTCTTTTTGTAAAGCTTTCTAATTTGCCAGTGATAGGGGTGACTGGCACTCGTGGCAAATCTACCACTACTCATTTGCTGGAGCACATTTTTAATGTAGCGGGTAAGAAATTTATTTTAGGTGGCAATGTTCGCGGAGTTTCTACTCTCTCTATGTTACCAAAAGCTAAAAATGCAGACTATGTGTTGCTGGAGCTTGATTCGTGGCAACTTCAGGGCTTTAGAAAAAATAAAACAAGTCCTCATGTGGCAGTATTTACAACTTTCTACCCCGACCATATGAGCTATTATGGGAACGACATGAAAAAGTATTTTATCGACAAAGCAAGTATCTTTAAGTATCAAAAAAAGAATGATTTTTTAATTACAGGAGAACAAGTAATGTCTTTTATTAAAAAATGGGAAGGAGAAATTAAAAGTAAAATAATTACCCTCAAATCAAATCTTCCAAAAGGTTGGAAAATAAAAATCCCAGGTGAACACAATATACATAATGCATCTCTGGCCATAGAAGTGGCACGAAGACTTGGCATAAAAGATGTAACTATTAAAAAGGCTGTAGCAAGCTTTGGGGGAGTCGTTGGGCGACTTCAGTATCTGACTACTATTAAGGGAGTAAAAATCTACAATGATAATAGTGCAACTACAGCTGAAGCGACAGCGGCTGCTTTAAAGGCTCTTGGTGCTAATAAAAATATTGTGCTTATCGTAGGAGGTTATGATAAAAACCTCGATATGACTAATCTTGTAAAAAAGATTCCACACACATGTTCCAAAGTAATTTTATTTAAAGAGAAAGGTACTGATAGAATTCGGGATGAAGTTTTTAAAATGAAAAAAGATGGTATCGAAGTCTACGAAGAAGAAGGTTTAAAAAATTGTGTAAAAAGAGCTTTTGCAGTAGCCAAAAAGCGAGAGACGATTCTTTTCAGTCCAGCTTTTGAATCCTTCGGTAAATATTTCAAAAATGAATTTGATAGAGAAGCCCAGTTTTTAAAAATAGTAAAAAATTTAAAACCCTCCAGAGGTGGGCAAGTAAAATGAATCTAGATTTATCAAAAATTAAAAAAATATTTTTTATCGGTATTGGAGGCATAGGCATTTCAGCTCTGGCAAAATTCGCATTGGCGAAGGGCATGGAAGTCTCCGGAATAAATGATGAAGACACTCCAGATACTATTCGCCCACTGCAGGCCCATGGCGTGTATGTCATTTTTCAGAAAGATGTTAAAGGGGTATTTGAAGTACCTGAAGCTGATTTATATGTTTACAGTGACGCTTGGCTTTATCGCGGACCAGAGATTATTGAGAGTGCCAGAAAGACAGGCAAACCAACATTAAGTTATTTTGAAGCCCTTGGGATTTTTGCAAAAGATTACAAAGTCATTGCTGTTGCTGGCACACATGGCAAAACGACAACCACGGCCATGATAGCCGATATGCTTATCGAAATGGGCATGGACCCCACAGTTGTTGTCGGTAGTTTTATGAACAAATCTCTCTCTAATTTTAGAAAAGGAAAAAGTGAATATTTTATTGTTGAGGCAGACGAATACAACAGGCATTTTTTAAACTTCTTTCCTTTCGTTGGTCTTGTAACGAATGTCGAAGCGGACCATCTTGACTGCTACAAAGACTTAGCCGATATACAAAAAGCTTTTGACAAATTTTTATCTCAGTGCGAACACACAATTACCGAGTACTCGCAATATATCTCCAAGGTGCCAGAGCTCGCTGTACCTGGAGAGCACAACAGGATGAATGCTGCCGCTACACTTGCCGTAGCCGATATGCTTAATATTCCGCAGGAAGTAGCCCAAAAATCTCTTTCTCAATTCTCCGGCACGGCTCGACGTTTGGAGAAGAAAGGGAAGACACCAGAGGGGGCAGTAATCTATGACGATTATGCTCATCACCCCACAGAGATACGAGCTAGCTTGCAGGCTTTGCGGGAGTTATATCCGACTCAAAAGATTACTGTCCTTTTCCAACCACATCTCTATAGTCGCACCAAAGCTCTATTTGCCGACTTTGCCAAAAGTTTTAAAGATGCAGACAGAGTTTTGCTTCTGCCTATCTATTTTGCTCGCGAAAACAAAGACGAGAGTGTCTCTAGTGAAAAGTTGGTAGAAGCCATTTGCTTGGCTGGAAATGATGCCAAAGCAATGTCTGACTTTGAAACAGCAGAAATTTATGTAAAAAGCCTGAATTTAGATGCAAAAGACGTATTTGTCACAATGGGAGCAGGGGAAGCATATAAAGTAGCCGACAATGTTTTCAAAGTGAGCTAAAATTGGCTATCTTGACATAAAATCCAATTATTGTATAACCATTGACATTTAAACCGTAATATGCTAGTATATAAGTATATCCTTTTTGTATAGGTGAAAGCCTTGTAAATTAAGGATTTTTTAGTTTTTAGGGCTTTAAGCCCCAAAGATTATATGGAATCCAGATATGGAGTTGGCGGAGCATAACCGCTTATATATGAAAAAGAACAATCTAATACGTTTTATCCAGTCCTTGGTTATTTTGCCCGTTATGACTATGCCCGTTATGTTTGGGTCTATGAGTAGCACAGGGATCGTGGGGAACGTATTAGCTCAAAAATTTAATATTACAACTAATGGAACTATAGCTATTAACCAAGCTATCGATCCAATAGCTATAGCTTTACAAGCAAAGGCTGACGCCATTGATGCTTACTTTAAAGAGCGTAACATGCCACTTGAAGGTATGGGTATGAAAATGGTAGAGGAAGCAGACAAGAATGATCTTGATTGGCGTCTTTTGCCAGCCATAGCTATCCGTGAGTCAACTGGAGGAAAGTTCGAATGCAAGAAAGCTGATTTCAATGCTTTTGGTTGGGGTTCTTGCAAGATCAATTTTAGTTCTCACGAAGAAGCTGTTGAGACTGTGGCTAGAAATTTAGGGGGTAATAATCCAAACACTGCTAGACACTATGACAACAAAACCACTATGCAAATTCTCCGCGCCTACAATCCACCCTACGTTGTGAAGAGATATGCGGAGCAGGTATTATCTATCATGAATGCTATCGGTAAAGAAAATTTAGCAGAAATAGAAACAACGAATCCTAACGTTTAAACTAAAAATCCTCCGACAAGTCGGAGGATTTTTAGTTAGGCTACTCTAAATACACCAAGGTCATCTTCTGGTCTTTCGGTTCAAAAAGCGTAATTTGGAAATTATAATTCTTGCCAAGTTCCAATTTTTCCCGCAGCTTAGACTCCGAGATGAAAGTAGAATTGTGCACCAGTCCGGCTACGCCTTCCTTGATGGAAACTAGCGCGCCGTGTTTGTTGTACTTGATGACTACACCTTTGATGATGTCTCCCTTCTTTAGTTTGCCTTCGAATTCTTTCCAAGGGTTATCCTTCAGCGCTTTAATAGAAAGTGAGATTTTACCGTCTTTTATTTCGATGACTTTTGCTTCCACTTTGTCTCCTACTTTAAACATTGCTCTTGGGTCTTCCACTAGCCCCCAGTCCAGCTCGGAAATGTGCACTAAGCCTTCCAGTCCGTCTTCTAGTTTTAGAAAGACTCCGAAGTCCACAATTCCGGCGACTGTACAAGTTAAATTATCCCCCACAGTATATTTGCTCAATATTTCCTTTTTCTCTTCTGGGTTGTTGTCTTTTTCAGAGAAGATTAGCTTTCCTTCTTTAGGCAGAGTGGAAATAATCATAACTCCGATTATTTGCCCGACGAGCTTCTTGAGTTCTTTGAGTATTTTATCTTTGTCTGAATCGAGAACGCGAGGATAATGTTCAGCTTTCAACTGAGAAGCAGGCAAGAAGCCCTGGATGCCTTGCCACTCCAAGATCAGCCCGCCTTTATTGGCGTCTTTGATTTCCAAGTTCAAAATAGTTTTCAATTTTATGGCTTTTTCTGCTTCATTCCAAGCAAGCGCTTGCTTGGCTTCCTTTAGAGAAAGCTCGATATAGCCATCTTCATTTTCTACTTCTACGACTTTAGCCTTGATGATATCACCTAGACTTATTTTTTTGATTATGTCTTTGGCATTAATAAATTCACGACCGTAAATAATGCCGGTGCCGAATGGGGCGAGGTCCACATATACCGATGATTTTTCTACCAAGATTACCGGACCTTCCACTAGAGACTCAACTTTTGGTTTGTCGGCGCTCCTCGTAACGATAGATTTTAAAACTGGGTTTTCTTCCGCTATTATTTCTTCTTTAATCATAATAATTTTTTAAACAAAAAAATCCGCATAAAGCGGATAAAAGGTCTAGGTTCTCTGACGGAATGTCAAAAGTGTTACCCTAAATCCATACTTTTAATACTTTTAATCTAACAGAAAATATGCTAGATGTCAAAGGCACATAATAACATCAGTATTCGGACAATAAACAAGCAAAAATATGCTTGTTTTTGCTCCTCATTTGATGTTATAATGCAAGTAATGATAATCACATATAACGGCCTTCAGTTTTTCAAGATAACCCAGGGAGAGATGGTCCTAGCCTTTAACCCTGTCAGCAAGAGTTCAAAATCGGGCATAAGCGCGCATTTTGGTGCCGATATCGCCCTCATCACTACCAACCACCCCGACTACAATGGTCTAGAACAGTTGAATCACGGCGAACGGGTACCCTTTGCTATCACCGGCCCTGGAGCATACGAGATTAAAGAAATTTTCATTAAAGGAGTTTTGTCTTACGTCACACTTTCCGGTAAAAAATATATCAACACCATTTATTCTTTTACCTTGGATAATATAAAAATTGTATTTCTGGGAGCGCTGGGAGAGGGAGAAATTTCTAAAGAAGCTCTTGAGGCTATAAATAACCCAGATATTATTTTTGTGCCTGTAGGAGGTAGCGCAGGAGACTTACTGGATGCCAAAACTTCTGCCAAACTTATGTCGTCACTAGAACCCAAGATGATAATACCGATGGACTATGATGCCGGAACTCTAAAAGCATTTCTAAAAGAAATGGGTGAAGAAAAAGCGCAGGTAGTGGACAAACTGACTCTCAAGACGAAAGATTTAGATGGCAAAGAAGGAGAGGTAATAGTATTAAAAGCAACATAACCAGATAGAGGTTTAGCCTCTATCTAGAGTCTAAAACTCTATCTGTAGAATATTATGGCAAAAAATTCCGGAGATAAAAATGAAGAAGTAAGAACTGATACAATCATGCCGGTTGATATCGTAACCGAAATGAAAGAGTCTTACTTGGCTTACGCCATGTCGGTCATTACTTCGCGCGCCTTGCCGGATGTGCGGGATGGATTAAAGCCGGTGCACCGCAGAATTCTTTTTGCCATGCATGAAATGGGTCTGACTTCTTCGGCGCGGTTTAGAAAGTCAGCGGCAGTAGTCGGAGATGTACTGGGTAAATATCATCCCCACGGAGATGTGGCGGTGTATGACTCTATGGTTGGTATGGCGCAGGAATTTTCCTATCGTTACCCGCTTATTTTAGGGCAAGGCAACTTCGGTTCTATCGATGGAGACAATGCTGCAGCTATGCGTTATACCGAGGCCAAAATGGCTAAAATTTCTAGTGAGCTTTTGCGAGACTTAGAAAAAGAGACAGTAGACTTTCGTCCGAACTATGACCAGACTCGGGAGGAGCCCACAGTATTTCCCTCCAGCGTACCCGCGCTTTTATTAAATGGCACTTTAGGCATTGCTGTAGGCATGGCCACTAACATTCCTCCACACAACTTAGGAGAAGTTCTTGACGCAGCATTAGCTTTAATAGAAAACGCTGATGCTACCACCGAAGACCTTATGGCCTTTATCAAAGGGCCGGACTTTCCCACAGGAGGCATTGCTTATGGGTATAAAGATATGCTTCATGCCTACTCTGGTGGCAGAGGTGGCGTTGTAACTCGGGGTGAAGCTGAAATAGTGGAACAAAAAGATGGAAATTTTTCTATCATTATTACTTCCATTCCCTACAGAGTAAATAAATCAAATTTGATTGTGGCTATAGCCGAGCTAGTGCAGGAGAAAAAACTCGAAGGTATAAAAGGCCTGCGTGATGAATCCACAAAAGATATCAGAATTGTTGTTGATTTGAAATCTAGCGCTCATCCGGAAAAAGTTTTGAATTATATTTACAAAAATACTCAGCTCGAATCGAATTTCAATTTCAATATCGTGGCTTTGGTAGACGGTGTGCCTCAGACCCTTTCCCTCAAATCGGTTTTGGAGCAATTTATTTTACACAGAAAAGAAGTGGTTAAAAGAAGAAGCGCGTATGACTTAAAGCGGGCAGAAGAACGTGAGCATATATTGCTTGGTTTAAAAAAAGCGCTGGATAAGATAGACCGAGTTATCACTGTTATCCGTGGCTCTAAAAATTCTCAAATTGCCAAGCTTAATTTGATGAAAGAATTTAAATTCTCCGACTTACAAGCCGGAGCGATACTTGAGATGAAATTGGCGAAGCTCGCTGGGTTGGAGCGAAAAGCCGTAGAAGATGAATTAATCGAGAAACAAAAGTTTATCGCCGAGATGAAAGATTTACTCTCAAGTCCAAAGAAGATACTTAAAACTATATCTGGAGAGTTGGCGGAGATTCGCACCAAGTACGCCGATGAGAGGAGAACGAAAATTGTTAAAGGTGGAGTCAAAGAAATTTCCGATGAAGATTTGGTACCGGAAAAAGAAACCATGCTGGTCTTAACCGCTGGTGGCTATGTGAAGTGTACTGACCCTTCTGAGTACCATTCGCAAAAGAGGGGTGGGGTGGGTGTTATAGATCTAGAAACCAAAGAAGAAGACTTTGTTACTATGCTTGTTTCCGGCTCCACTCACAGCAATCTCTTGTTCTTTACAAATTTGGGCAAAGTGTACCAAATGAAAATGTATGATATTCCAGAAGCTCGCCGCGCCACCCGCGGTAAATCCATTATGAATTTCCTCTCACTTGGGGCGGAAGAGAAGGTAACCTCGATATTGGCTATGCCTAAAAACTTAAGCGAGGGGCATACTTCTCTTATGCTGGTGACAAAAAATGGCACGGCCAAAAAAATGACCTCCGATAGTTTCAAAGATGTTCGCCGAAGCGGTATCATTGCTATTCGCCTAGATAAAGACGACCAGCTCATCTCTGCTTTGGTAACAGGAAAGGGCGATGAGGTAATGATAGCCACAGGAGCAGGGCAGTCGATAAGGTTTAAAGAATCCGATGTTCGTGAAATGGGTAGGACTGCCGGAGGTGTAACTGGGATAAAATTAAGCAAAAATGATGAAGTCATCGGTGTGGATGTCATAAAGAATAATCAGCAAAAAGGCGCAGAGAAAGCTGCATTCTTAACTATGAGCGCCAATGGTTTTGGTAAAAAAACCAATTTGAAAGAATATAAAGTCCAAAAGCGCGGTGGTTCGGGTGTCAAAACTGCTAAAGTGACTAGCAAGACGGGTAAACTTATTGTGGCAAAAGTTTTGACAGGGGAAGAATTGGAATTAATCGCTATGTCCAAAAAAGGCCAAGTCATTCGTACAGCGCTTAAAGATATTTCCTCTCTCGGCCGTCAAACTCAAGGTGTGACCATCATGCGTTTGCGTGGTGGTGACGGCATCGCCTCTCTCGCCTGCATATAAGAATCTTAAAATGGTATAGTATATATATGTTCACCGACCCAGTAAAAAATTTAAAAATGCTTCCTTTGCGGGATGATGATATTGTGGCGGACTTGGGGGCGGGGACTGGCTATTATTCTCTCGCGGCGGGAGAGCTTGTGCCACAAGGTAAAGTTTATGCGGTGGAAATCGTAAAAGATTTTTTGACCACTATTAAGAATAAAGTTAAAGATGCCAAGCTTAACAATATACATATCATTTGGGGAAATATTGAAAAAATTAACGGTACTAAAATAGGAGATGGTATTGCGAATGTAGTCTTAGCTTCAAATGTGCTCTTCCAAGTGGAAGACAAAAATACTTTCATAGAGGAAATAAAAAGAATATTAAAGCCAAAAGGCAAGGTGTTATTGGTTGATTGGTCTTCGGATTCTTTTTCACCTAAGGGAACAATTTCTTCAACCAAAGCCCGTGAACTTTTCGAAGCCAAGGGTTTTATTTTAGAACGAGATATTGATGCAGGAGAGCATCATTATGGTATGATACTAATAAAGGGTAATTAAACATGAAGGGAAATTTTCAAATTATAGTTATCGTTTTGTTTATAGCTGGGGCTGTTTTTGGTGTTTTGGTTTTTTCCGGCGCAATACCAATCGGAAACAACGATACACCGGGAGCTCTGGGGACAGTTGTTTTATGGGGGACAGTGAAGGGGGAAAATTTATCCTCAATAATTACTGATTTCAATAACAGCAATCCTGCTTTTATTGTTAAATATGTGGAAAAGTCAGGAGATACTTTTGACCAAGATCTATTGGAGTCGATAGCTTCCGGCATCGGACCAGATATGTTTTTCTTGTCTGATGATTTGGCAGTTCACTATGCGAATAAAATTTTAGCCATACCATACGAGAGTCTATCATTGGCTACTTTTAAAAATACTTTTGCCGGCGCCAGCGAGGTATTTTTAACCTCTAAAGGTATCTTGGCCTATCCTTTGGCCATTGATCCGCTTGTAATGTACTACAACCGCAGCATTCTTGATGCCAATGCCATTGTTTACCCTCCAGTTTTTTGGGACGAATTTTCTAATCTTATTTCTTTAATTACGAAAAAGGACGATTCGGGTAAAATAATAAAAAGCGCGGTTGCTTTAGGGCATTTTTCAAACATTGCGCACGCCAAAGATATACTAACTGCTCTTTTTATGCAGGTGGGTAATTCGATCACAGCGGAAAAAGATGGCAGCTTCGTTTCTCTTTTGAATGATCAAAATCAAAAATATGACCTTAGTCCAGTCTTGAAGTTTTATACTGACTTTGCAGATCCGAATCAGAATATATATTCTTGGAATAAATCTTTTCCCAACTCCCGTGATGCTTTTTCAAGAGAGGATTTAGCATTTTATTTCGGTTTTGGGAGCGAGCTTCAGTCTCTCATTAATAAAAATCCCAATCAAAACTTTCTGGCTAGCGCTTTTCCTCAAAATAGAAATGCAGCTTTTAAGTTAACGAATGCCCATGTCACCGGGCTTGCGGTGTCAGCTTTTTCTAAAAATCCAACCACAGCCTTTACTGCGGCAAGTCTTATGTCTAAGGGGGACTTTGCGTCCAAATTTGCGGGAGCCCTGGGAGTAGCTCCGGTCAGACGGGATCTGCTTGCCATAAAACCCCCAGGCGCTTATTTTCCAGTTTTTTATAATTCTGCCCTTTATGCGAGGAGCTGGCTCGACCCTTCGTCTAAAGATACAGACGACATTTTCCGCAGGATGATTGAAGGCGTACTTTCGAATGCTATGACACCAAGAGACGCTATCATGGACGCCAGCAACAAACTAAGTTTATTATTACTCAAATGAAAAATTTTTTAATTTATCTTGCAATATTTTTGATTCTCGTTATGCCTGTCTTTTCTCTAGCGGCAGATGATTCCTTGGTGCCTTGCAATAATAATGCTGGGATAGTTACAAACAGCGATGGCACGGTTACTCAACCCCTGGCCTGTGATTTTACAGCTTTCATGAATCTTATAAACAAAGTCATCCAGTTCGTTCTTTTTAGTCTGGCTATTCCTATCGCCGCCATAATGTTCCTATATGCCGGTTTTCTATTAGTAACTGCCGGCGGAGCGGAGACCAAAACAAAAGCGAAAGGTATTTTCACCAACGCTGTAATAGGGCTTGCGCTGGCAGCGGCAGCTTGGCTTATTGTCAGGACCGTACTATCAATCCTAGGTTTCCAAGGTGACTGGATTGGCCTGCCTTTTATAAACTTGCCGTAAATATGGAATTTTGCCTTGACTCTTTTTTATTGATATAATATAACTATGGCTTTTTTGAATAAAAATTGGTATAGAATTTTGTTGTTCTTTTCGTTTTCTGTGCCTTTTTATGCGCTAGCGGCGGTGTGTGACCCAGCTGGGGGGAAAATATGTAATCCGCTCGGAGAGACAACTACTACCATACCCCAGTTTATAAAAATCCTTTTAGAGGGCGCGCTGAAAGTTGGCATACCCCTCATCGCTTTGGCTGTCATCTACTGTGGTTTTCTTTTCGTATCGGCAATGGGTAATTCAGAAAAGCTAACCAAAGCCAAAGACGCTCTTCTTTACACTCTGATTGGCGCCGCTATCCTCTTAGGGTCGTGGGCGATTGCGAAGCTTATATCGAATACCGTTGTCGGGCTTGGAGCCTAAAAAATTATCAATTTAAAATTATGAAAAATTTATTAAAATTCATTCCAATACTTTTTTTTATAACCTTTTTGCCTTTAGTTACCTTTGCCGCAAATACTGACTGTACCACTTTGGACGGCATAGGTAAATTATTGTGTCAAGCACACAGAATTCTTAATTCTGTTCTCCCAGTTTTGGTTGCTTTGGGCGTGGTGTATTTGGTTTGGGGTGTAGTGCAGTATGTAATTGGTGATGCTGACGAGGCTAAAAAGAAAGGTCGAGACACTATAATCTACGGTCTCATTGGCCTGGCTGTCATTATCGGCTTGTGGGGGTTTGTGAACATAGTTGTTACGACTTTTGATCTTGGCGGTGTTTCCGCGCCAACACTTCAGTCTTTGACTGGGCCAGCAGGAACTTGTAGTCTTGCCGGCAGTCCAAAGTTTCAGGACCTTTTATGCTATGTAACCCGCATTATCAATGACTCGGTCATTCCTTTGATTTTTGCTTTGGCCGTGGCTATGTTTGTCTGGGGAGTGGTGCAGTTTGTCATAAATAGTAGCGAAGAGGCGAAAAAAGACAAAGGCAAGCAATTTATGCTTTGGGGGATTATTGCTTTGGCTGTAATGCTTTCTGTCTGGGGTTTAGTTGCTATTTTGGGGGATACCTTTAATATTGACACCTCACTTCTTCCACAGGTTAAGCCTTGATGTATTTTTGAGGGTTATATGGTATAATTGTAGGGTGTTATTGATTATTAATATTATTATAAGGTCGTTTTATTAGAAAGTTAAAATAAATATGAAAAAGAAATTAATTGTTTTATCCGGTTTTGTTTCAGGTTTAGCTCCGGTCGTAGCGTTGGCGCAAAACGTGGGTACTGCTCCTACTGCTTGTGCTACCAACATTACAAAGATACAAGATTTACTTTGTAAGATCAGTGAACTTCTCAATGTTGTTCTTCCTGTTTTTGTAGCTTTGGGAGTAGTGTACTTCGTTTGGGGAGTTGTCAGCTATGTTATCTCTTCTGATGAAGAGGCAAAGAAGACAGGCCGAAATAGAATCATTTACGGTATCATTGGCTTGGCTGTTATCATAGGTGTCTGGGGTCTCGTAAACCTTTTGAGGAATACTTTCAATCTTAATAACCAACAAGTTATTACTTTACCAACAGTACCTTATTAATCTAAAACATAATACATGGGTTTTTTTCTAGATTTATTCTCTGCGAATGTGGCCTATGCTAGCATAGATAGTTTTATAAGGAATGCCGATAGGCTTATCGTAAATCCTCTCATAAATCTGCTTTTTGCTTTAGCTCTCGTGTATTTTCTCTATGGTTTATTTGAATTTATCGCAAATGGGGAAAATGATGAAAAGAAGACAACAGGCAAGACCCATATGCTATGGGGAATTGTCGGTATAACTATCATGATGGGAGTCTGGGTTATTCTTGGCATTGTCTTGCGTACATTCAATATTACCGGAATAAATCCGGAGCAGGGGACGGTAAATTTGCCGAATTAAAATTAGAAAATAAAAATCCTCCGACTCGGAGGATTTTTATTTTCTTTAAGCGTGTTTCAGGGGAGTCTGGTGATAATTTTTATCGCCTCCGGAAACTTTTCTTACCAATATGATTACCAATAGAATTAGTATTAAGAAAATAATCCATTGTACTGCGCCCGAAGGCAGGAAGCTATTTGACCCGAAGAGCGCATTGGCTGCGAGGTTGCTATTTTCTGTGTTTGTTGATTTTGCAGTTGTATTTGATGCAACTTTTTTTGTCGAAGAAGAAGTCACAATTTTTGCTCCATTTGGATTAGTGCTACTTGAGTAAATAGTTTGCGGAAGCGTGCTGGCAACTTGAGGCGCCACGTAAGCCGGTGCTTGGTAAACTGGCGCTTGAACCGGACCCTGATAATAATTTGATGCAGAATAATTATTTTGGTTTTGATAGTCATAATCTTGAGAATAACGCCAACTATACTGGGCACTGGCATTTGTAGGCATAAATGCTAGTCCAACAGCTAAAAGGGCGATTATTCCCAAGCCAGAAATCATGTTTTTTGTTATTGTTTTCATATGCCGACAGTATAGCACCTTTCAATATAAAAGTCAAGTTTTTAGCTTACAATTAGAAAAGGCCGTGGCTATTGGGGTTACCAACGAGCACACGGCCTATCTGTAATATTGTGTCAGTGGACTTTTTTAAAAGGGACCACCATTTTCCCTTTTGGCGCTATTTTAGTAGCGCCATCGATAACCGGATGATCCACCGTCGTTGGCTACGACAACCACCGGGCGGGAGTTGTCGCGGGAGTTGTCGCGTCTGACTTCGTTGTCTTGGCGTTCCTGTTCTCCCTTGTGCCGAAGTCTTTCGACTTCGGCTTTTGTTTCAGCTTCAGCAATTTTTATCTTGCCTTCCGCTTCAACCAATTTAAGTTTCGCCTCGAGTTCCGCCACTTTGGCTTCTAACTCGGCCACTTTTTTGCTAGTGGCGGAAACTTGCGGGGCTTGCGGGGCGGCCATAGCAACGGCTGGCGGAGGGGTCGCTCCTGCTGGCGTCTGCGCCGACGCAGAACGTGCTAGCGCAAGGAAAACCAAAACCACGAAAAGTACAACACCCAAGAAAATCTTAATCTGTCTATTCATTGTTTGCCGCCTCCTATGCGGCTTTTTACGAAGAACGTTAATTTAAGCTATATAAAGTATAGCACATTTGAGCCCTAATGTCAAGCTCAAAAAGGCCTAATTTAACCAATAAATTCAACGCAAAAATACATAGGTTTGACCTATGTATTTTTGGAACTCTCTTAAGTGTCTTTATTGTACCAAGTTAGAACCTATTTCCAAAACAAATGATGTCGCGCGCTCCGCGCGCGTGGTGGCTTGAATCTGAATCGTACGCTCCGATTGCGTGGTGAAGCGAATGGGTGCGCCTCGT